>Ga0335073_10000893_pt1 | contig 39412 bp, 27 predicted proteins | sample Lox_Sample_22_FD_207093 | JGI IMG/M metagenome (GOLD analysis project Ga0335073, IMG submission 207093) | Soil microbial communities from Loxahatchee National Wildlife Refuge, Florida, United States - Lox_Sample_2.2 | ecosystem: Environmental > Terrestrial > Soil > Wetlands | place: USA... | reverse complement strand
ACCCATCCGGCGTTCCTGGAGGGCCTGTCGGGCGTGCTGCGGAAGGTCGGCGCCCACGGGACGATCGAGAACCCGTTCAGGGCAGCAACCAAGGGCGAGATGTTCCAGCAGGTTGTCGATCTCGTTGGTGCGAGCGAGACGTCCCGCTTCCTGAGCGCGACGCACTCGTGTGGTCTGACGGGCCAGCGCGCCCATCACATTTCGCCCGAGGTGCCGTGTGGCATCTGCTTCGGGTGTGTGCTGCGGCGGGCCTCATTCGCCGCCTCTGGTGTCACCGACACCACTACCTACATCGCACCGAGTTCGGACCCGGCAGTCCAGCGATGGATAGATGGCAAGTCGGTTGAGCAGCAGGTGCGCAATTTCGTGCGCCGAGGCGTGAAAGCGCGAGACCTTGCGACGCTCGGCCTGCCGCAGAGCTACCCGCTCCGAGATGCGCTCGACCTCTGTCAGCGCGGCATCAAAGAACTACGGAGCCTGTACTCGTGAACCGGCTGCTTCCGATCGACCTCCATGCCCACATCGAGACGGACATCGCCGCGGCCGACTTGGTCGACCTACGAGCGGTCGTCTTCGCCGCGACGCGCTCGCTCGACGAAGCGAAGCGCGCCCTGGAGCGTAACGACACATCGACGGTCTGGGGCGTCGGCTGCCACCCCGGCCTCGTGGGTGCGCAGAAGGCCTTTGACGTCGAGCGCTTCTCAGCGCTCATCACCCGCACGGCCTATGTCAGCGAGGTCGGACTCGACGGGAAATCGCGTGTCCCCATGGAGACGCAGCGAGCGACCCTGTCTGCGGTACTCAAAGTGCTCCAGGCAAGCCCTCGAATCACCAGCATCCATAGCTTCGCTGCGACCGAGGCTGTCCTCGGGTGTCTTACCGAGTGGCCGATTCGTGGAGCCGTGCTCCACTGGTGGCTGGGCGATGCAGGGCAGACCCAGCGGGCGATTGATCTTGGCTGCTACTTCTCCGTCAACCCCGCGATGGTGCGGCAGTCTGAGTTGCTTAGGCGACTGCCGCTCGATCGGGTTCTGCCGGAGACGGACCACCCCTTCGGTGACCGATCAGGAGGCCACGGGCGCCGGCCTGGGAGAGTGGATGACGTCGAGCAAGCTCTCGGACGGCTTCACCAGCTGACACCCGAGGAGATCCGGCAGATCACCTGGCAGAACCTTGGCCAGCTCACCCGGGAGGCGAGGTGCGGCATGCTGTTGCCGCGGCAGGTAAGAGTTGCGCTAGCGGCAGCGTGAGCGTCGTTGTCGGCGGAAATGAAAGCCCGGGCTATTGCCAGATGTCGAGATTCTGGTTGGTGGCAAGCTCCAGCTGGACGACTGGCACCCCGCCCGGGGAGGACTTCTGCCTCTCCCGATGCTCGATGAAGAGCGTGGCGTACATGATCGCGCACTTGATCTTGTAGAGCAGCTCGGCGGTGAGCGCGCTCATTTGCTCGAAAGTCTGCGACCCCTTCGGCCCGGGGAGGACGCGGTAGACGCGGGCGTAGCGATGCGTCAAGGCGTTGCGCAGGTGCGAGTACTTCGAGCCAGAGAGCTCGCGGCACAGGAGGTGCAGCCCGAGCAGGCGGTAGCCGCCCGTGCGAACAGCTGCCGCCACGACGGGCTGCTCCGAGTCGAGAGGCGGTGGCTCGTACCAGACGTTGCTGTAGTACACCGACGACTCGTTGTGGCCGATGTCGAGGTAGTGGTTGATCAACACGGCCACCTTGTCGAGCGTGCTGAAGGCTTCCTTGTAGGCGGCCTTCAGCTGGCCGACATAGATGTTGCTCACCGAGTAGTCGAGCAGATTGACGAGGGTAGTCTGTTCGCTGATCGCGCGTGAGTCGCTGTCGGGGAACTGCGAACGGACGAACAGCAACCACGCTGTCATGTACGACTCGGTGATCTCGTTCAGGCGAAACATGATGTCGTGGACGTACCGCTCATCGTCCGTGTCGGCCGGTCCGGTGGAGCACCGGCACGATCCGGTCGCCGACCGACGCCTGAGCCCGGCGGTCAACGATGTGCAGGTTGAGATAGAGATCGTGACGAATGCAGGTCTCGACCTGAAAGCGAACGAACGCGCTCAGAGGCTGGTCGTCGTAGGGTTCGTGGGACAGATCGCGGTCAAGAAGATCGGCCTGGCCGGCGTTGGTGAACCACCGGACGATCGCCTCGTCACGACGGCGAAAGTGGACGACTGCCTCCTCGCCACCAACCTCGATCAGGGAGGCCTCGCTCTGAAGAGCCGCCGCGTAGAGCTGGTGGGCGTGGATCAGGTAGGTCGTCTGGTAGCGGGAGATCGGCGCAAGTAGCTCCAGGGCCATGCCCTTGTTGCCCAGCGCCATGGCGAAGGTGGGGTCGAGCGCAAGCGCGCGCTCGTAGCAGGCGATTGCCTCCACCGGGCGACCGAGCGTGTCGAGCAGGTTGCCGAGATTCGTAACGACGCGCGGATCCGTCTGGTCGGCTTTGCCGAAGTACCGGAGCGCCTGCTTGATCATATCCTCGCAGTCGAAGCCCGCCCCCGGATCGGCTTGCATCGCAGACTCGATCAGCACCTGGTAGCCGTTGGCAACGTCGTAGAACAGCTCGGGGTCGTTCGGTGCCTTCGCTTTGATGCGTTCGAAGGCATGCAGGGCGCAGCGGGTTAGGCGAGCGGAATTTCGCACCTGGCGGGTCGAGATGAGGACACGGATGAGGGCGTACCGAGTCCCGTTCCCGCTTGGTCGGAAAGCCAGGATCTTGTCAATCGCCTCATCGACTCGGTCGGCTTCGACGAGCTTGATGATGTCTGGTGCCGCAGCGTAGACCTTCTGCATATAGGTAGTCCTCGTAGATCATTATCTCACGAATTGGACGTGGCGTTTGGCCTTACCTGCTTGCGGTGTAGCGCGCCAACAGGCCGGCGGTTGCCGCCAGGATTGCCTCTGCATCGGGGCGTCGCCAGGCAAAGCCCTCGGTCGTCTCGTCATCGTGATGCGCGGCGCTGGCCATGCTCTTCACGTCGTAGTAGATGGCCGCCCACCGCTCGTCTTGTGTTCGGTCCTCGGCCTTGATCTTGGAGGTCTGACTTGCTGAGGGCAGGCTAACCAGCCGGGCGATGTTTTCGAGCACCCGCCGACAGGTTGCCACGCAGTGCTCCCACTGGTGATCGCGCAGCTCGGCTCTCGCTTGGCGTAGCCGAGCGGTTGCCTGAGCTAGTGAAGCCGCATCCTCTGCTGACGCCGCTGGCGGAAGCTCTGTCGGGGAGTCCGTGAGCGGGCTCGGCACGCGCAGCAAGATGCCGACTTCGGTGCCCACCTGATCCAGCAACTCAAGCCAGCGCGCCCGCGAGATACGGAACGTCACCTCCTCGGCGGTGATCGGGTGAACACCCTCGTACGGCGGCAGAAGCGTTGCCTGGAGCTTCAGGTTCAGGACGATGTCGTCCTCACCGCGCGCTCGCTCCAGGGCAATGAGCTGCTCGTCGGACAGCGACAGGACCAGCTCTTCACCGACCGCGAAGCCGCGGAGGGTCAGCACCTGGGGCTCGAGCCCGGCAAGCCAGCGGAAGTATGGCTGACTGGTCCAGACCGTCCCCGCCAGCAGTGCCGCAGTGTTGGACGTGGGCGCCTCGGGGTCGAGCCAGGTTCCGGTGATCTTGACCGGAAGCACGAGACGATGGGTGCCGGACCCGGGAGTGAGGTGCACGTCGCCAAAGGCCATGTGGATCTGCCCGAGCGGCAGGAAGCGCAAGGAGGCGGTGGTCACGTAGCAAGGAGTAGCACGCCGCGCCGACATTCTGGCCAGCGAGCCCACGACTCAGCAGGCTGAGCCCGAGTCCGGGTCTTCAGGCGGGAGAATGGCATCGTGATGCGTCGAAAGCCCAGCGCCAAAGTCGCCAGTGCCGGGGTGACTCATACGCGGCTGGCGATCGAGGATGAGCTTGGCTGGCTGTTTCGCGACCAGCCCACCGAGGACTACGGCATCGACGCGCACGCGGAGGTCGTAGATGGTGAGGACGTCCGTGGTCGGCTCCTGGCGCTCCAGATCAAGGGCGGGAAGAGCTGGTTCGGTGAACCTGGTCCCGACGGCTGGTGGTTCCGCCCCGACGCCGCGCACGTCCGCTACTGGACGAACCATTCCCTGCCGGTCGTCGTCGTGCTTTACGACCCGGAGACCAACCGGTGCCACTGGCAGCTGGTCAACCGCGCGACGCTCGTCGAGACATCGACAGGCGGGTGGAAGCTACTCGTGCCGACGACGCAAGTGCTCGATGAATCCGCTCGCAACTCGCTTCAAGAGGCCGCGGAGGGCGACCCCTATGTGCTCCGCATCCGTGAACTCCAGCTGGCGAAGCCATGGATGGAGATGCTCGCGGGTGGGACACGACTCGTGGTCGATATGGAGGAGTGGATCAACAAGTCATCGGGGCGCGGCTCGATCTCCATCGGCATCGATCATGAGGACGGTAACAAACCGGAGGAGCTCGTCACCTGGCAGTTCTTCGTGGGACCGACGAGCTACGCCGACGCGGTAGCGAAGCTGTTCGCCTGGGCGGCTATCGACGTCCACGAGGAGACCTACGACGCCGCCGAGCACGATGACTACGAAGCGGAGTGCTCGATCTGGGACGAGGGTGATCAGTTCTTTACGGAGACATTCGACGACTGGCGTCGCAGCCGGCTCGCGCAGGGGATCCGCCCGTACTCGAATGCCGCCGGCGAGGTTGACTACTTCCGCCTCGAACTAACACTCAACGATCTCGGTAGGGCCTTCTTGGTGGTGGACAAGTTTGCGACAGAGGGCAATCGACAGCTGACGGCCGACCGATAGACATCGCGGATCAACGCTGTCGTCCGTGTGTCCCGCATCTTCACCCCCTGCTCTCGGAGCCGGGTGTGCACCGTGGTGGCATCCGCTCCGAGCAGTTTGCCGATCTTGGTGAGGGACTGACCCTGCGCGTACATCAGGACAGCGCGCTGGATCTGCTCGGGGGTGAGCCCAGACGCCCGCGTTGGGACGCCGTGGCGCTTCAAAATGGCGCTCACCGTTCTGCGGTGGATGCTGTATCGCTGGGCCAGCTCCGTCATGAGGTCGCCCGCCTGGTAGCGCTGGACGAGTTCCTCTTGTTCGGCCCGATCCAGGCGTCGCTGAGTCTGGGTGGGCGGAGGAGTGCAACCTCGGGTTGGCACCAGCCCCGGCAGGTTCTCCGTGGAGCGTCCAAGGCTGCGGTTGACCAGGTGCAAGAGGGCGACCGGCGGGTTCGACAGGGGTCCCCTCAGCTCCACCAATCGCTCGGGCCCGCCCTGCTCTATGGGGCGGGCTCGAGCGCTGTCTGAGGCTCGTGTCGACGCCGCCTGAAAACTGACTCCGGAGCGCCGCGGCGACAAGGGGTCAAAATTCGGGCGGCGTTGACAGCTCGGTGAGTCGAGGAGGGACGGGGCCCGACACGGGTTCCGCAGCTCCAGCAGGAGACACCTGCTCGAGACTTTGGCAGAAGAGGGCTGGTTCTCCTCGACGGGCCTGATCGGGAGATCGGATCCGTTCCGTTCGCCTGTCGCCCAGCCCCCCGCCGGTGACGGGGATGTGAGGCTCGGCCGGTTGCCGAGGTGCTCGCTGCCGCTCCGAAACGCCGGATGCTGCCCGGCGTGCCGGAAGCAAGGCGTACCAGAAGCAGGCTGTGCCGGAAGCAGGGTGTCCAGAAGCAGGGCGGCCGGGGTGGGCCGGGCTGCCCGGTCGGGCGCCTGCACGCGGTAGCCGTGACTGCACGGCCCACGCCGGCACGCAACGGGAGGCGCGCGGAGCGGCGCTGCCTGCCCGACGCCGGTATCCCCGGTGCCCGCGGTCGACAACTCCCGCGGCGTCGCACCGGGCTGCGGATCGGCTCCACTACCTCGACGGTGCCCTCCGGCAGCCCGCACCCCTGCCGGGCGGTCGGTTCGCCGGCCGCGATGTCATGGGCCGGATACTCAGTGTTAAAAGTCCCGTTTACGTAGTAAATACATAGATGGGTGATTGCTCCCGTGAGTCCGTTATGCTAGCTTTCAAGTGGCGCGACTCACGCCAACCGAGCGGGGTCATTCGGCACGTTTCCCTGACGTGCCCTGTCCGTGGAGGACCTGTGCGCGATCATGCGGCGAGGCTGGCCATCGTTACGGGTGGCACGAAGGGCCTGGGCTACGCGTTCAGCGAGCGCCTGGCCGACCTGGATTTCCACGTGCTGGCGCTGTACCGGCAAGACGAGGCCGCCGCTGAGCTCGCCGGGAAGATGTTGGGCAGGCGCGGGCAGGTTCGGCGAGTCGACATCTCCGACCGGGCCGCGCTGGGTGAGCTGACTCGCGAACTGGTCGCCGAGCACGGCGCGCCAGTCGTATTGGTCAATAACGCGGGACGCAATATCGATCGCCCGCTGCTCGAGCTCGACGAGGCTGACTGGAACACCGTCCTGGAGACGAACCTGTCTGCACCGTTCCACCTCACCTCCATGCTCGCTCCGGCGATGCTCGCCGCCGGCGGCGGCTCGATCGTGAACGTCGGTGCGACGACCGGAATTCGGGCACGGCGCAACGGAGCGAACTATTGCGCCAGTAAGGCAGGTTTGCTGCACTTGACGAAATGCATGGCCCTTGAACTCGCTCCGACCATCCGGGTCAATTGCTTGATTCCTGGAATGATCGACACGGAGGAGATGCGCGACCGGTATCGTTATGCCGATCCGGACGCACGCCGCAGCCTGCTCGACGAGATCCCGCAGGGCCGGATTGGCACGCCGGCTGAACTAGCCGATGCACTGGAATTCCTGGTCAGCGACCGCTCCCGATACTTTACCGGACAGAAATTGATCATCGACGGCGGCCAATTCATGTGGTGAGCCCACGCTAGTCACGTACAGCCTCATCCTGCGATCACTCGGAGCAAGCCATGCCTACTCGGCTCGAACGATACGAACAATTCCTCTTCACTGAGTACCGGTCCGCCTTCGTCAAGTCCTCCGAATACAGCATCACTGAGATCACCGACCACCTGCGCGGCCGCATGGCCAATGGCGAGTTCCGACGGATCGTCTTCAGCGGAATGGGCTGCTCGGCCATCGTCTCCGATGTGATCCGAACCTACTTGGGCACCTACGACAGTGGGCTGGAGATCTTCGTCTTCAACGATTACGACTTCCAGTTCCTGGTGCCGCGCTCGGTGATCGAGGATCCATCGACACTCATCATCCTGAGTTCCTACAGCGGTCATTCCAACGAGCCGATCCGAGCCTTCCACGACCTGAAGGAGATGCACGACCGAGTGCTGCTCCTCACCTCGGGCGGCCGGCTGGCGGAACTGGGTAGCGAGTTCGGAGTGTCGATTGCCCGCTGGCAGTTGAGCAATCCGGATCGTGAATACCCGCTCTTCCACGTGGGGCAGTACTTCGCGATCCTGATCAGGATGTTCCACGAACTGGGCTTGCTGCGGCAGGACCGTACTGGCGAGGTGCGCGCGCTCGTCGATCAGCTCGCCACCGATTTCGATGCCGAGTTGGAGCAGGCCGCGATCGAGGCCGCGCGTCGGGCCGAGAACGCGAACATCATCATGGTGGCATCGCCGAAGTGGCATGAAAGCCTGCTGAAGCTGGCGAAGATGCACTTCAACGAGATCGCGATGGTGCCCGCCACCAGGAACTACTTCCACGAGTTCTGCCACAGCGAGGTCGCCACCCTGTCCGACCCCGATCGCCGCCACCTGGTGTTGATCTTCTGTGACGATGAGGAAGACGCATACACGGTCCAGAAGCGGGAGAACCTGGTCTCCCTCCTGCAGAGCCCGTTGCCGCAGAACCGCAATGTGGAGGTGGTTCAGGTTCGGCTCGATCAGCCGAGCTTCATGCGCAAGTACTTCACGGCACTGGAGTTCGTCCAGCGCGTGACCCTCGAACTCGGCAAGTTCTATCAGACCCAGTCGCGCGACCTGATCTCCGAAGCCGCCGGCAACCCCTGGTACCACTCCACGGTTATCGCGGTCGGCTGAAACAGCTTCGGGACTCGTTCAGTGACCTAGATACCACTTCGGCGCACTCAAGGAATACTGGCAGATGACCTCGACGTACCAGCTGACTGCCTGTCAACGTGACGTGTGGGTGGCCAATTCGCTCTTTCCGGAACTGCCACAGTTCAATGTCTTCATCTACGATCGCATCGTCGGCTCCAGCTCCGATGCCGAACTTCAGGCCTGCCTGTCGCGAGCGGCCGAGCGCAATGATGTGCTGCGGATGCGGATCGACGAACGGAACGGCGTTCCGTACCAGTGGCTGGCCGACACGCCGCCCGCGGTGGAGCTCATCGACCTGTCCGGTGCGGCCGATCCCCGGAGGGCCAGTGAGGAGTGGTTGCGCGAGGCGTTCGACACGCCGTTCGAACCGCTCAGATCGCAACTCGTGCAGCTGGCTGTCATTCGAGAATCACCCCAGGTTGCCTATGTGTATGTCCGTTCACTGCACATCCTGAACGATGCCTGGAGCCTGAACCTGATCATGGCCCAGTTCCGCCAGGACCTGTCCGCCCTGCGGGAAACCGGGAAGCTGCCCGACCGGGCAGCGCCGTCGTACCTGGCGGCGATCGAGCTCGATCGAGAATTCCGCGCGTCGCCCGGGCATTCCGCGGCACGGGAGTACTTCCACACCGAGCTGGCCGGCCTGGAACCGGCGCTCTACCAACGCCGGGAGCCGGCCGGCGGGCGGCGCAGCGCACGGCACCACTTCACCGTGGAACGCGAGCTGATCGAGCGGATGCGCAGCCGTGGCCATTCGGTCTTCGCGTTCATGACCGGCGTGTTGTGCCTCTACCTGAGCCGGGTGCACCGTACCGACGACGTCTGCGTCGGCGTGCCGTTGCTGAACCGGCCCGGCGCTACCGAGCAGCAGCTGGTCGGCCACTTCGCCAACACCCTGCCGCTGCGGCTGACCATCGGTGCCGAGCAGACCTTCACCGAGTTGGTGACCGCCGTACGTGCCGGCACCCGCGGGCTGAAGGCGCAGGAGAGGCTGGCGATCGGCGATCTGCTGGCGGCGCTGCCGAACGGCGGACACGGCCCGAAGCGGCTCTTCGACGTGACCATCGCCTACCTGCAATGGCCGACCCCACCGGCCATTCCCGGGTTGCACTACGACACCGTGGTGCAGGCCCGTGCCCATGACGACGATGCGCTCGGCATCGTGATCAACGAACTGGACGACACCAGCGACGTGCACGTCGACCTCGACTACGGCTGCGACGTCTTCGACGACGACTACCAGATCCAGGACTTCGTCCGCCACCTGGAGACGCTGCTCCGCAGCGCGCTGGACGAGCCGGACCGTCCGGCGCATCAGCTGCCGATGCTCGCTCCGGACGAGGTGGCTGCGGTGTCCCGGGCGTGTAACCAGACCCGGGTCCCGTTCGACGAGCAGACCACCGTGCCGGCCCAGTTCCGCGCCCAGGCGGCCCGAACGCCGGATGCGATCGCAGTGCTGGACGATCACAGCGGTCGGCAGTTCACCTACCGGGAACTCGACGCCGAATCCGATGCACTGGCGGCGGTGTTGCACGCCGACGGGGTGAGGGCGGACGAGCCGGTGGCCATCCTGGTCGAACGCAGCCCCGCGATGATCATCGCGGTCCTGGCGGTGCTCAAGGCCGGCGGTGCCTACCTGCCGATCGATTCCGGCTATCCCGCCGAGCGGATCGAGTTCATCCTGCGCGACAGCGGCGCCCGGATCGTGCTGCATGACGACCGGATCGACCAGGAGCTGGACTGGGGCGAGGCGACCCGGCACGACCTCAGCCGGAAGCTGCCCGACTGCCCGCGGCCTTCGGAGCCGGCGACGGTCGCCGGGCACGACCTCGCCTACATCATCTACACCTCGGGGTCGACCGGCCGTCCCAAAGGCGCTCTCATCGAGCACCGATCAGTGATGAACCGACTGCGGTGGATGGACCGGCGCTATCCGCTCAGCCCTGACGACGTGCTCATTCAGAAGACCCCGATCTCGTTCGATGTCTCGGTCTGGGAGCTGTTCTGGTGGATGCTGTCCGGCGCTCGGGTGGTGCTGCTGGCTCCCGGGCACGAAAAGGATCCCCGGCACCTGGCCCGGGCGGTGGCCGAGTACGGGGTGACTGTCGCGCACTTCGTGCCGTCGATGCTCGATCCGTTTCTCGACCTCGTCGAGGAGGAGCAGCGCGAGGCAGATCATCCGAACGATCCCCTGGGCAGCCTGCAGCGAGTGTTCTGCAGCGGTGAGGCGCTGCTGCCGCAGCAGGCCCGGCGGTTCGCCGCGCTCGCATCGGACAGTGCCGAGCTCGCGAGGCCTGCATCGGACAGTGCCGAGCTCGCGAGGCCTGCATCGGACAGTGCCGAGCTCGCGAGGCCTGCATCGGACAGTGCCGAGCTCGCGAGGCCTGCATCGGACAGTGCCGAGCCGGCCAGGCTGGTGAATCTGTACGGCCCCACCGAGGCGACCGTCGACGTCAGCTACTACGACTGCCCGGCCGAGCCAGCTCGCGAACTGGGCCGGGTGCCGATCGGCCGCCCGATCGACAACCTCGAACTCCTCGTGATGGATCGGCACGGGCTGGTGCAACCGGTCGGCCTGGCCGGTGAGTTGTACATCGCCGGGGTCGGCGTCGCGCGCGGATACCTCAACCGCCCGGAGCTGACGGCAGCGAAGTTCGTCGCCAACCCGGCTATCGGCACGCTGTCGGACTACCCGACGTGGTATCGCACCGGTGATCTGGTGACCCGTGATGCCGACGGTGAGCTCCACTTCCTGGGACGCATCGACGGGCAGGTGAAGGTCCGGGGCAACCGGGTCGAGCTGGGCGAGGTGGAGGTCGCACTCACCGAGATCGAGGGCGTCCGTGCGGCGGTAGCCGTGGGTCAACCGGGCCCGACCGGTTCGCTGCTGCTCGTCGCCTACTACGTCGGCGATCCGAGCCTGTCGCCGGCCGTGTTGCGGCGGGAGCTGCAGCGCCGCCTGCCGGACTATCTGGTGCCGTCGATCTTCCAGCCTATCGATGCGATTCCCCTCAATTCGAACGGGAAAGCCGATCGCTCGGCGCTCGCGCTGCTGCCCGTGGGCCAGCCGGCCGGCATCGACCCACCGCGCACCGAACTGGAAGCTGCGATCGCAGAAGTCTGGCAGAGCGTGCTCAAGGTCGACGCGATCGGGGTGCACGACAACTACTTCACCGTCGGCGGCGACTCGATCACCATGCTGCAGATCCGAGCAGCCGCCGAGAGGAGGGGCGTCTACTTCGAGCTGGCCGACCTGATCCGCCGGCCGACGATCGCCGGCTTGGCCGAGAGCGCTTCGAGCAGCCGACCGGCTCAGGCCGATGAGCCGCTGGCGCCGTGCGAACTGCTCCGACCAGCCGACTCGGCCCTGCTCGCTCGGCCGGGCCCCGTCGCCGATGCGGTAGACGGCTACCCGGCGACGGACCTCCAGCTCGCACTGCTCTATCACAGCGCCGAGCATGAACACTCGGCCGTCTATCATGACGTTTTCCGGTATTCCCTGAGGATCCGGCGCGACGAGCAACGGCTCGTCGAGCACTTCACCTGGGCGTTCGAGCTGTTGCAGCAGCGGCATCCGGTATTGCGCTCGTGGTTCGACCTGGGCAATTTCAGCGAGCCCGTGCAGCTCGTCGCCGCGAAGCTCGACGGTGGCGTGGAGTTTCGCGACCTGCGGTCCACCGCCCCGGACGATGCGGAGGCGGCGATCCGGCACCATGTCGCCGATCGCCGCTTCCACCACTATGACCTCGCCGGCGCACCGCTGTACCTGTTCCGGGTCCATCTGCTTCCGGACACGGTGGAGTTGGTGTTCAGCTTCCACCACGCGATCCTGGACGGCTGGAGCGTGGCCACCCTGGTCGGAGAGCTGTTGCAGGACTACCTCCACCTGGCCGGCGCGCCGATCGCGCCGGTCGGGCAGGCAGCGCGCCCGTCTCCCGGCCATTACGTCCGGGCTGTTCGACAGGCCGAGGCCGACCCCGAAGCACGGCGCTACTGGCAGCGGATCCTCGACGGGGTCGAGCCGATCCAGCTGACCGGGGCGCGGCCGCACGTGCGACCAGGGGGTGGTGAGCTGATCGCGTTGCGGGTCGAGCTGCCGACCGGGCTGGAGGCGCGGGCCCGGACGCTGGCCCGAGAGCACCGACTGCCGCTGAAGTCGATACTGTTCGCCGCCCATGTCGGCCTGCTGCGGCTGCTCAGCGGAGCCGACGACATCACCACCGGCCTGGTCACCGGCGGCCGGCCGGAACGTCACGACACCGAACGGGTCACCGGCTTGTTCCTGGGCACGCTCCCGGTTCGAGTGCGCTCGCTCGACACGTCGTGGCTGGCCGTCGCCGAAGCGCTGTACGCGGCCGAGCGGGACAACCACGAGCACCGCCGCTATCCGCTGAGCGCCATCCAGCGCGACCTCGGGGGCCGGCCACCGTTCGACACCGCCTTCAACTTCGTGCACCTGCGGGTGCTCAACGAGCTTCTCCAGCACGACGAGGTGGACCTCGTCGACTTCCAGACCTGGGAGGAGACCAACTTCGGCCTGCTGCTCAACGCGGTGCTGGACCCGGCCGACGACCGGCTGTGGCTGCGATTCGACCTCGACGGCCGGACGTTCGACCGATCCCAGGCCGAGCAGCTGGCCGACAGCTACCTGCGCATCCTCGACCACCTCGTCGAGCATCCCGGCGAGGCGGTGGGTCTGGAGTTCCTGCCCACCACGCTGCCGGAACCGGGGATGCACCCCCGACCGCACACGCTGCTCGATCGGCTGGACCGGCACGCCCGGCACCAGCCGTCGGCAGTCGCGATCGCGCACCACGACATCCGGTGGACCTATGAGCGGCTGTGGCAAGCCTCGGAGACGATCGCACGCCGATTGATCGCGCTGGGGGCCCGTCCCGGTCAGCACATCGGCCTCGCGATGCGCCGCTCACCGGAGACGATCGCCGCGATCATCGGCGTTGCCAAGGCCGGCTGCGCGTGCGTGCCGCTGGATGTGACCTACCCGCCGGACCGGATCGCCCGGATGGTCGAACGGTCACGGCCGATCGCGGTGGTCACCTCCCAGGCAGGCGATCAACCCGGCGTCGATCCGGCGCTCGTGGTGCCCATCCAGCAGCTGCTGACCGAACCAGCCGGCGAGGACGACGCATCGGCGGGCCTGCCTCGGCTGGATCCGGACAGCGTCGCCTACGTCCTGTTCACCTCTGGCTCGACCGGCGTGCCCAAGGGCGTGGAGATCCCGCACCGGGTGCTGGCCAACTATGCGGCCTGGCAGGAGCAAGCCGCCAGCGGTCGGGCCGCTCGGGTGACGCTGCAATTCGCGCCGCTGAGCTTCGACGTCGCCTTCCAGGAGATCGTGTCGACCCTGTACGCCGGCGGCCAGCTGCAGCTGATCGACGAGACCCACCGGCACGACATGCCGGAACTGCTCAGGTTGCTCGAATCAAGCGGTGTGGAAAGGGTGTTCCTGCCCTACGTCGCATTGCAGCAGCTGGCCGAGGCATCCGTGACGCTCGGCCTGCGACCACCCCGGCTGGCGACGATCATCTCCTCCGGCGAGCAGCTGCGGGTTACCGAGCACATTCGGCAGTTCTGTGCCGCGCTGCCGGGCACCGTGCTGGAGAACCAGTACGGGCCGACCGAAACGCATCTGCTGACCAGTTTCCCGATGACCGGTGACCCGCAGCTGTTTCCCGAGTTGCCGCCGATCGGGCGGCCGATCACCGGGGTCGAGCTACTGCTGCTGGATGACCGGCTTCGGCAGGTACCGGACGGCGGCAGGGGTGAACTCTATGCCCGGGGGCTGTGCCTGGCCGACGGCTACCTCGGCCAACCGGAATTGACTGCGGAGCGATTCAGCTATCGCGACGGTGTGCGGATCTACCGCACCGGTGACCTGGCGACCAGGCTGCCCGGCGGCGAGCTGGTCTGGCTCGGGCGAGCGGATTCCCAGGTCAAGGTAAGAGGATTCCGGGTCGAGCTGGCCGAGGTCGAACTGGCCATCCGGGCCGGCAGCCGGAAGAACCCGGCGCTGGCCGACGTCGCGGTGATCGCCCGCAGCCGGGCCACCGGCGCCGACGCATTCCTGGTGGCCTACCTCATCGGCGATCCGGCCCAGCTGGACATCGAGGAGTTGCGCGGTTACCTGCACGGCGCGCTGCCCGGCTACATGGTGCCGAGCTATTTCGAGTGGGTCCCGGCCTTCCCGCGCACGGCCAGCGGCAAGCGGGACGACGCGGCACTGGCTGAGCTGCCGCTCGCCGCCGGGCCGAACACACCGACCCGACCGGCCCGGGACAGCTGGGAAGCCGGCGTGCTCGAACTGGTGCGCCGGGTGCTCGAGTCGGAGCAGGTTGGCGTCGAGGACAACTTCTTCGAGGTCGGGGGGACATCGCTGTCGGCCATGCGGTTGACGGTGCTGATCGAGAAGCACTTCGGTGTCCCGCTGCCGGTGTCGGATCTGATCGCGTCGCCCTCCGTTGCCGCGCTGGCAGCCAGGCTGCGGTCGGCGCCGGGCCGAGAGACCTTCGATCCGGTGGTGCCGATTCGCCCGACCGGATCGCGGCGGCCGCTGTTCCTGGTCCATCCACTCGGCGGCAACGTGTTGTGCTACCGGGGCCTCGCCGAGCGACTCGGTGCTGACCAGCCGGTGTACGCGCTACAGGCACCTGGCAGCGTCGAAGGCAGCGAACCGCTCGCATCCGTTCCTGACCTCGCAGCTCGGTACGTAGCGGCGATCCGCCGGATCCAGCCGACCGGGCCGTACAACCTCGGCGGCTGGTCCTTCGGCGGCTTCATCGCCTTCGAGATGGCCCGCCAGATCAGCGCCGTGGAACCGGCCGGCGTAGCCCAGCTGGTCCTCATCGACCCGATCGCGATCGAGCACGGTCAGCGTCCGGACGTCGCCGATCGCTCGCTGCTGGAGTGGTTCTTCTGGGAGATGCTCTGGGCCGAGCACGGCGGCTTGACCGAGGTCGAGGCGGTGCCGGCCGATCTCGATGCCGACCAGGCGTTCGACTTCGTCGCCGCTCGAGCCGCCGAGGCCGGCGTCCTGGCGGACACCGGCTCGGCCGAGCAGGTGCGCCGGCTGTTCTCGATGTTCAAGGCGCACTGGCGGGCGCTGCTGACCTACGAGCCTGAACCGGTCGCGCAGGATCTGGTGTTGCTGCGCGCCACCGCGGAGCTGCCACCGGTATTGCAGCCGATGCATGGTGCCGCACGGAGCTTGCACGCCGACACCACCAACGGCTGGTCGGCGATGACCACCGGCCACATCGACGTCGTCGATGTCGACGGCGATCACCTCGTGCTGATGGATGAGCCATACGTAGCCGGGATTGCCGACACGATCGATCGCATCGTGCGGTCGGACACGCTCGGCACCGCGACAGATAGGAAGCGCGCATGACCGAGAACCGGTCGAAGAAGGCCATCATCGTCGGTGGCGGCGTCGGCGGTCTGGCTGCCGCCGCCACCCTGCGCAAGGTCGGGCTGGAGGTGGAGGTCTGGGAGCGTGCCCGCGAGCTCAGGGCAGGCACCACCGCGGTGTCGTTCATGTGTAACGCGGTATCCGCGATGCACACCCTCGGCATTCGCCTCGAAGACGAGCTGGCTGCCCGCGGCCGCGTCTTCGAAAGCCTGGACTTCCGTACCCGCAAGGGCCGGCTCATCCGCTCGGTGGACTTCAGGGAGTTCGCCCGCAGGCAGGACGCGCCCAGCTTCGCGGTTCACCGGGCCGACCTGCAGGCAGCCTTGCTGGCCGCGGCCGGCCCCGATCTGCGGATCGAGCTCGGCGCGGTGGCGACCGGTTTCCGGATCACCGATGCCGGCGTGCAGGTCGACTTCGCCGACGGGCGACGGGCCACCGGTGACCTGCTGATCGGCGCCGATGGCTTCCATTCCGCGATCCGCAGGCAGCTCATCGGCACCGAAGGGGTCCGGGACGGCGGCTACGTCTGCTGGCTGGCCACCGTGCCGTTCGAGCACCCCAGGTTCGTCCCCGGCTACGCAGCCCATTACTGGGGTGCCGGTGAACGGTTCGGGCTGGCCGACATCGGCAACGGACGCGCGTACTGGTGGGGCACCAAGAACACCGCGCCGGGCCAGAGCGCCAGCGCCGATGTCAAGGCCGAGGTAGAACGGGTCTTCTCGGGCTGGGCGCCCGAGGTGCCGGCGGTGATTCGCAGGACGCCGGCGGAGAGCATCGTGACAGTCCGGGCCCAGGACCGCCCGTTCCGTGACACCTGGGGCACGGGCCCGGTCACGCTGCTCGGCGACGCGGCGCATCCCATGCTGGTCAGCCTCGGCCAGGGTGCGGCGATGGCCGTGGAGGATGCGGCGGTGCTGGCCCAGCAGGTGGCCGCCCAGCCCGACGTCGAGCAGGGCTTGCGCGGCTATGAAGCCGCGCGGATCCCGCGCACCCGGATCATGGTCGAAGCCTCCTACGCGCTCAGCCAGGTCGAGCAGCTAGAGGGGCCGATCAAGCACCGGATGCGGGCGCTGTACTTCAAGTTCACCCGTGAATCGAAGTTCGCCGAGCAGAACGCCGGCGTCCTGATGTTCCCGGCACCTGAGCCGCCGGTCCTGGCGTCGGCCCGCTGACCCGAAGGAATGGTTCGCCACGCCACCGGTCCGGCGCTGTTCGCCGATGCGTTCCTCCGGTGACTATCGGCCTTCCACGCCGGTCCCGCCGCCGCCCGGGGTCAGATCGGTCGAGCGGATCACGTCGTCGATCAGGCCGTACTCCTTGGCCTCCTGGGCGGTGAACCAGCGATCCCGATCCGAGTCCCGGGTAATGGTCTCGAAGGTCTGGCCGGAATGATCGGCGATCAGCTGGGCCACCTCCGTCTTGGTCTTGACCAGCTGCTCGGCATAGATGCGAATATCGGTCGCGGTGCCGGCGAGGCCCGCGGATGGTTGGTGCATCAGGATCTTGGCGTGCGGCAGCGCGAATCGCTTGCCCTTGGTACCGGCCGTGAGCAGGAACTGTCCCATCGAGGCGCAGAACCCCATCGCGATCGTCACAACATCGTTCTTGATGTAGTTCATCGTGTCGTATACGGCCATACCCGCAGTGACCGAGCCGCCGGGAGAGTTGATGTAGAGGTAGATGTCCTTGTCCGGATCCGCTGCAAGCATGAGCAGCTGCGCGGTGATCTTGTTGGAGATCTCGTCGTCCACCTGCTGGCCGAGGAAGATGATCCGATCCCGCAGCAGGCCTTCGTACACGGAATCGCTGAAGGCCATTCCTCCGCCGGAAGCCAATCTGGGGTTGAGAGGTGGAAGCTCGAGGCTCGGCATGGTCGATCGTCTCCTCGCTCGTTCGTCCAATAACCCGACCAGCAGGTCGGAATTGGCGGTACTCGACACCTTACTCGCGGGTCAGGCAGCTGTTGAGCTGACGGCGTTCGCTGATAGCGGACGGGCGGATTGCAGGAAACGATGGGATCATCGGTCGACCTCGCTCCGGCGGCGAGTGGCGAGATAGGCGCGGCCCCGCGACTGTCTCGCAGCCGCATTTGCGCAGGCGTCGATCAATTCTCCGACTGCGCAGTTCGCGCGGATATCCGTCGCCAGTGAGCGCGGCGTTGTTCTTCAAAACCCGAGGGAACCCGTGCTCGGTCCGCTCGAATGCAGCGAGGCCGGTACGTCCGAGGCTCACGCATTCGACCGTCCGACAGACAGCCCCTTCTCCGCCTCGTGCAAAGCCGGTCAGGCGGACTGACCCGAGCGGACACGGACGTGGTGTCCGCTCGGGTGCGTCAGCCGGACGCCGGGCCGCTGCGACGTGATCGCCGGGATGAAACTCAGCCGGCGATGGGCTTGCGGGCACGCAGGATGACGTCGAACCGGCCCGGGTACTGGCGGTCCATCGGCTCGAAGCCCGCTTCGGTGTACCACTGCTCGAATTCCTGGGCCGTGTAGATGCGGCCCTCGGGCGAGGCGATCGTCTGGACGTACGCGGCCATGAACGCGGCATGGAGCGGGCCGGTCTCGTCGTCGTCCTGGGCGCACGCGACGATCACCATGTGACCGCCCGGCTCCAGCGCCCGGTACGTCTTCGCGAAGAGGTCGCGGACCTGGTCGGGCGACCAGATCTCCAGGAAGCGGGAGTAGACCACGCAGTCGTGCGACGAGGGGAACTCGTCCTTCCAGATGTCGGTGCCGACCGCGCTGATGCGGTCGGAGAGGCCGGCCTCGGCGATGCGGGCGGCGGCCATCTCGGCCACGTTGGGCAGTTCCAGGATGGTTGCGCCGAGATGCGGCCAGCGCTGTGCGAAACCGATGGAGTTGGTCCCGGTGCCGCCGCCGACGTCCAGCACCTTCTTGTACGACGAGAAGTCCACGGCGTTGACGAGGTCCTCGACCACCGAGCGACTCTGGTGCTCCATCATGGCCGTGAAGACCTGCTCCAGGTTCTTGTCCTCGCCGAGGAGTTCGTAGAGCGTGGTCGCCGGGGTGTCGGCGAGCAGCTCGCGGTGCAGTCCCTCGTTCTCGTTGCTCACCAGCGACTCGTGCAGCCAGCCGATCGGCTGGTACAGCATCTCGTGGGTGTAGCGGACGATCACCGGCATGAACGCGTCCTGATCGCCGGCCAGCAAGTCGGTGGCCGCGGTGTTGTGGTAGCCCTCGCCCTCCTTGCGGACGAGGCCGAACGCACAGCACCCGAGGAGCAGCACGTGTCCGGCACGGTCCTGCAGCCCGAGCTCGGCGGTGATCTCGTCAAGGCCGCAGCCCGGCCGGTTCTTGAGCAGGGTGAAGAGTTCGAGACGCAGAGCGGCGTGCATGAACGGGAACCTGAAGCTCGTGTACACCAGCTCCCACAGCTCGTCCAGGGCCGTCTCCGGGGATTCCTTCATAGTGTGCCCTCCACGTTTCTTGCAGGTCGCGATCAAGCGCCTTCGGCCACGGAACAGTCAGCTCGCATAATGTACGCTTTGTCCGGTTGATCCTCAATGCGGGGTGAGCTAGCGTAAGTGGCCCGTGCTCGGACTGGTCGGCGGGGCCGGCAACCCGGGCTTGAGGAAGGGAAGTTCGTCGTGACCGAGACCGAGAAGGCCGTCGCCGTTCCCGCGATACCCGACAGCTCCGACGGGATCGAGGTGCTCGCCTCGCTCAGCCCCGACTTCGTCGCCGACCCGTACCCCGCCTACGCGCGGCTGCGCGAGCGCGGTCCGGTGCACCAGGTCATGACGCCTGACCAGGGCCTGGTGTGGCTCGTGGTCGGCTACGAGGCCGCACGCGACGCCTTCAGCTCCCCGAAGCTCAGCCGGGACTGGCACCGCGAGTGGCGGCAGGAGGGCTGGGAACCGCCGTACGCCCTGGACATGCTCGGCAACACCAACATGTTGATGAGCGACCCGCCCCACCACACCCGGCTGCGGAAGCTGGTGTCGCAGGAGTTCACGGCCCGGCGGGTCGAGAAGATGCGCGGACGCGTCCAGGAGATCACCGACGAGCTGCTGGACCGCATGACGGCGGGCGGAGCGCGCCGGGCCGACCTCATCGACGCGTTCGCCTCCCCGCTGCCCATGATCGTCATCTGCGAGCTGCTCGGCGTCCCTGGCCTGGACCGCGCCGCCTTCCACCACTGGTCCAACGAGACCCTCGCCCCCACCAGTGCCGAGGCGGAGAAGGAGGCGTACGAGCAGATCATGCCGTATCTCGGGGGCCTCATCGCCGCCAAGCGGGAGAAGCCCGGAGAGGACCTGCTCAGCGCCCTCGTCCACACGGCCGACGAGGGCGGCGACCGGCTCACCGAGGACGAGTTGATCTCGTTGGCCTTCCTGCTGCTCGTCGCCGGGCACGAGACGACGGTCAACACGATCGGCAACGCGGTGCGCATGCTCTTCGCGCACCCCGAACAGCTGGCGGCGGTGCGGGCCGATCCGGCGGGGCTGGCGGAGGGGCTGGTGGAGGAGACGCTGCGCTACGAGGGGCCGGTGCCGACCACCACGCCGCGCATCGCGCTGGAGGACACCGAGATCGGCGGCGTGCGGGTGCCGCGCGGTGGCATGGTGCTGGTCGACATGGCCGCCGCGGACCGCGATCCGGCACGCTTCCCCGATCCGGAGCGCTTCGACGTCCGACGCGCGGACGCCCGGAACCACCTCTCCTTCGGCTACGGAACCCGCTTCTGCCTGGGCGCCCCGCTCGCCCGACTCGAGGGCGAGGTGGCGCTGCGCGCGCTGCTGGAGCGCTGTCCGGACCTGGCCCCGGATGGGGAGCCGGGCGAGTGGCTGCCGGGGATTCTGCTCCGGGGCGTGCGGACGCTGCCCGTGCGGTGGTGATGCGCCCGCAGGCTGGCCGGCGGGCGCGCGGTCGCGGCCACCTCGTTCGCGCCGGACGGCGGGGACTGTCCGCGGTGCTGTGATGTCGGCGCCGTCAACGCCGGCCGAGATTCGGCCCCCTGTCGCAGGTCCATTCCTTGGCGGCTGGTCGAGGTCAGCCCTGCCGGGGCCGGGGCAATTCTGAGCTCGGCGACTGTCCGGTGAGAATCGTCCCGCTCTGCGGGAAGACCGTTGAGGTTGTGCCGGTCTCCGCCCTTCCCCTGGCCGCGACCGGTCGGCGGTCCTCGTTCCGGCCTTCCATCCCGCTCCGCGAGACGGGCGGGACGGCAGAGTGTTGGGCCGGCATCACGGGTACTCCTCGAATCGGCGCGAGATCCGGGCCGCCCGGCCCTGCTGCGCCCAGGTCGCGCGCCGGCATGGTTGTCACTGCAATTCAATGCCGTGTGAATTTACTGTGTGATCGACGTGGTGCGTGCCGGGTGCAGCCAGCGAGCGGTCGAGTTGACGGATTCGCCTTTCGGATTGTGCGGTCAACTCAGGCGTATCGGAGGGTGATGGCCGAAATGCTTACGTAGGCACCGCTGTCGGCCGACGTATTCATCGGGGGACAAAACGACCGCTCGTCAGTTGTCATCCCGCGACGAATGCGACCCCGCCGCGCCCGCCGGCGCGAGGGGCCTGGAGGCTGGACCGGAGAACGGGGACTGACTTGCTCGCACGATTCGGCCGTGCCCTGCACCACCGTCGCAACCTGGTCGGGGTGCTGGCGATCGCGTTCGTCGTCCTCTGCGGTCTGTGGGGTGGCGCGGTCCAGAGCAAGCTGAGCGTCGCGCGGGACGCCTTCGACGCACCGCATTCGGAGAGCGTGGTCGCCCAGAACGAGTTGCAGGCTGCCAGCCACTCCAGCGCGGAGCCGGACTTCGTGGCGCTGATCCGCAACGACCAGGGCATCACCAGCCCGGCCGGTCACGCGCAGGTGCAGCAGGTGCTCGACATCGTCGGCTCCCAGCCGGCCGTCGCCCGGGTGGCCGCTCCGTTCGGCACGCCGGACGCGCTGCGCACCCCGGTCGCGCAGGACGGCCGGGTCGGCTTCGTGGCCGCCTACTTCACGCCGATCGACGGCACCACGGCCCAGACCGACGCGCAGAAACTCAAGGATGCCCTCGACCGCGTTCCGAATGTGGAATCCGGTGGCCCGCTGCTCGTCTACAAGCAGATCGACGACCAGGTCAAGAAGGACTCCTCGCTGGCCGAGATGCTGGCGTTCCCGGTGCTGTTCCTGCTGACCCTGCTCTTCTTCCGCAGCGTGGTCGCCGCATTGCTGCCCCTCGTGGTGGCCGCGGTCTCGGTGGTCGGCACGTTCGCGGTACTGCGCACCGTCGTCGAATTCACCAGCGTCTCCATCTTCGCCGTCAATCTGGTCACCGCACTCGGGCTCGGGCTGGCAATCGACTACGCGCTGTTCATCGTGAATCGCTATCGCGAGGAACTGGCCGTCGGCGGCCCGCCGGACGCGGTGCTGTCCCGGACGATGGCCAGCGCCGGGCGGACCGTCGCGTTCTCCTCGGTCACCGTCGCCCTGGCCTTCGTCGCGTTGCTGGTGTTCCCGCAGCAGACCATCCGCTCGATGGGCATCGGCGGCCTGTCGGTGTCGCTGATCTCCGGCCTGAGCGCGCTGACCGTGCTGCCGGCGCTGCTGGCCAAGCTCGGCCACCGGGTCAACTCGCTGGCCCCGGCCCGGCTGCAGCGCGCCGCCGAGCGCAGCGCCCGGCCGGACGAGAACGGCGCCTGGTACCGGCTGTCCCGCTTCGTCATGCGCCGCGCGGTCCCGGTCGCGGTGATCACCGCCGCGGTGCTGATCGCGATCGGCCTGCCCACCCTGGGGGTGAAGTTCGGCCGGCCGGACGCCAGCGTGCTGCCGGCCAGCGCCAGCGCCCGCCAGGTGTCGGAGCAGCTGAACAGCGCCTTCGGGGCCAACGCCTCGGCGCCGATCGTGGTCGCGGTGCGCGGCCCGCAGGGTGCCGGCGACCAGGTCGCGGCGCTCGCGGACACGGTGCGCCGGCTGCCCGGGGTGGCCGCCGTGCAGCCGCCGCAGCAGCTGGCCGGCGGGCTCTGGCAGCTCGACGTGACCAGCACCGGCGACGCGGTGTCGAAGGCCGCGCAGTCGGCGGTGCACGGGCTGCGCGACCTCTCGGCCGCCCCGCTGCAGCTGAAGGTGACCGGTGAGCCGGCCCGCTACCTCGATCAGCAGAGCTCGATCGGGCACCGGTTGCCGCTGGCCCTGCTGGTGCTGCTGGTGACCTCGCTGGCCGTGCTGCTGCTGATGACCGGATCGGTGATCCTGCCGATCAAGGCGATCGTGATGAACCTGCTGACGCTGAGCGCGATGTTCGGCGTGCTGGTGCTGATCTTTCAGGACGGCCACCTGCAGGGACTGCTCGGCTTCACCAGCACCGGGTCGCTGGAACCGGAGACGATGGTGCTGCTGTTCATCGTCGCCTTCGCGCTGACCACCGACTACGGCGTCTTCCTGCTGACCCGGATCAAGGAGGCCCGCGACCGGGGCATGAGCAACACCGAGGCGGTCGCGCACGGCCTCGAGCGGACCGGCCGGATCGTCTCCTCGGCCGCGCTGCTGATGTGCGTGGCGCTGGGCACCCTGGTCATCTCCAAGATCGGCTACATCAAGGAACTCGGCCTGGGCGCGGTCGTGGCGATCGTCGTCGACGCCGCCCTGGTCCGCCCGCTGCTGGTGCCGTCGCTGATGAAGCTGCTCGGCCGCTGGAACTGGTGGGCGCCGGGCAACCTGCGCGGCATCGGCCACGAGGTCTCGGTCGATCTGCCCGCCGTGGAGGCCTCGGGCACTCGATAGCGCCCGCTGCCGGCCTGAGAATTGCGGGCCGTGCTAATTCAACATCGCATGACATATCGGACGGGGGATATGAATATGGTTCGCGCGGTGATGTCGTGCTGCCCGGAAATGCATTCTGTTACGGCGCGTATGCGACCGGTGCGAATTTGTCACCAGCAATACGTCAAGTCTGTCGAGTAATTTCCGAATTCGGCTTGATGTTACTTCGAAGTACGTTGTAGCTTTTTTTCAGGACGTGCGCGTTTTACCGCAGCAACGAATGTCGGGCGGTGCGCATGGAGATTTTCGTTTCATCGCTCTGCACATATCAGGCACCGCTGACGTCAACTGCCGGCTGATTCGCGTGCCACCCATCAACTGTCAATGAATCGTGAGCTGCTGCAAGCACGTTCCGTGAGGGGGCGCAAGAATGAACAAGCTCGGCGTCATCGATCGCGTCGATCTGCCGGTCGACCGCATTCCGACCCGCTGGTACAACGTCATGCCGGACCTGCCGCGGCTGCCCGAGAAGTACATCGACAACTCCACCGGTCAGCCGGTCACCCAGGAGTACATGGAGCGGTTGCTGGTCAAGGCGATGGCCGCCCAGGAGAGCACCCTGGAGCGCTGGGTGACCATCCCGGAGCCGGTCCGCGAGGCCTACAAGCTCTGGCGGCCGACCCCGCTGATCCGGGCCGTCGCGCTGGAGCGGGAACTCGACACCCCGGCCCAGATCTGGTTCAAGTACGAGGCCACCTCGCCCAGCGGCAGCCACAAGCTGAACTCCGCGCTGGCCCAGGCCTACTACGCCAAGCGGGAGGGCCACACCCGGCTGGTCACCGACACCGGCGCCGGCCAGTGGGGCAGCGCGCTGGCGCTGGCCTGCCGGCTGATGGACCTGGACCTGCTGGTCTTCATGATCCGCGCGAGCTTCCACCAGAAGCCCTACCGCCGGTACCTGATGGAGACCTACGGCGCCGAGGTCCGGCCGAGCCCGAGCACCACCACCGAGTTCGGGCGCGACCTGCTGGCCAACGACCCGGACCACCCCGGCACCGAGGCCACCGCGGTCAGCGAGGCCATCGAGTGCGTCTACAGCGACGAGGGCTCGCGGCTGTCGGTGGGCGCCTTCTCCAACCACAACCTGATGCACCACACCGTGATCGGGCAGGAGCTGAAGGAGCAGTTGGCCGAGATCGGCCGGACGCCGGACTACCTGATCGCCTCGGTCGGCTGCGGCTCGAACCTCGGCGGCTTCTCGTTCCCGTTCGTAGAGGACAAGCTGAACGGCGCCGACCTGACCATCCTGGCCGCGGAGCCCGAGGCCTGCGCCCCGCTCACCTACGGCGAGTACCGGCTCGACTTCGCCGACGCGGCCGGCCGCGGCCCGGGCGTGCACACCTACACCCTCGGCCACGACTTCGTGCCGCCGCCGATCCACGCCGGCGGCCTGCGCTACCACGGCTGCGCGCCGCTGGTCGGCCTGATCCGGCACGAGGGCATCCTGGACGCGGTCGCCTACGGCCAGACCGACGTCTTCAAGGCGGCGTCCACCTTCGCCAAGCTGCACGGCTACCTGCCGGCGCCGGAGAGCGCGCACGCGATCCGGGCGGCGATCGACATCGCGCTGGACTGCAAGCGCACCGGCCGGGACGCCACCATCGTCTTCAACTACAGCGGCCACGGCCTGCTCGACCTGGAGGCGTACGGCCGCTACAACGCCGGCCTGCTGCGCGACGTCGAGCGGGAGGACTTCTCGGCCGCGAGCCTGGCGGCGATGCGGGTATGAGGTCCTATCCGCTCTACATCGACGGCAAGGACGTCGAGGGCCAGCGCTGGACCTACGTGATCCGGTCCTCGGCACTGCTGCGCGACGCCACGGCGGCCTTCAACCTCAAGCGCTCACTCGAACTGGGCAACGGTGCCGAGCCGACCGAGGACGTGATCGGCCGGTGTGCGGTCTCCTCCACCGAGGACAACGAGCGCGCGCTGCAGGCCGCCCGCCGGGCCAGCCGCACCTTCCGCTCGTTCCCGCAGGAGGTCCGCAGCCGGATCGTGGTCGAGTTCAACGAGACCCTGGCCGACCGGTCGGACGAGCTGACCGAGATCCTGATGGCCGAGGGCCACCCGCGCCGGCTCGCCCAGTGGGAGATCAGCGGCATGCTGCGCGGCTGCGATGCCGCGACCGTGGCCTGGTACGAGACCCAGCTGCGCCAGACCTTCACCTCCGACGGCCGCCAGCTGGAACTGGTGCGCAAGCCGGACGGCGTGGTGTGCGTGAACCCGCCGCAGAACGCGGCCGGTTCCAACGCCGCGCTCGGGGTGATGGCGCTGCTGGCCGGCAACACCCTCGTGGTGAAGGCGCCCCGGTCGATGCCGCTGAGCGTCATGTTCGTCTACCGCGAGATCCTGGCCCCGATCCTGGAACGGCACGGCGCGCCGCCCGGCACGCTGAACCTGATCAGCGGCAACGCCGGCACCATCCTGCGCAGCTGGGTGGCCAGCCCGCTGGTCGACAACATCCTGTTCTTCGGCGACAGCGCGGCCGGCCTCAAGCTCGGCGAGGACTGCCTGCGCGCGGGCAAGAAGACGGTGCTCGAGCTGGCCGGCAACGACGGCTTCGTGGTCTGGAAGGACGCCGACCTCGAGGCCGCCGCCCGGGCGCTGGAGGAATGCTTCTACGGCAGCAGCCAGATCTGCATGGTGCCCAAGCACGCCATCGTGCACCCGGCGGTCGCCGACGAGTTCCTGGAGATCTTCCTCAGGCGGGTCTCGGCGCTGCGGCCCGGCTATCCGGAGGAGGACGACGTCCTGCTCAGCCCGGTGCTGAAGGTCGACAAGTTCTTCGACTTCATGGCCGAGGCCAAGGGGGCCGGCGCGCAGGTGCTGTGCGGCGGCGAGCGGGTCGACGTCGAGGGACTGCCCTCCACCACCGGCCTGTTCTGCCAGCCGACGGTGATCCGGGTGGACGGCCTGGAGCTTGCCGGGCAGCTGTCGGTCGTGCGGGAGGAGACGTTCTTCCCGATGCTGCCGATCGTCGTCCCGGAGACGGACGCGGACAGCCAGCTGGTGGAGGAGGTGCTCGACTTCCTCAACGGCAACAAGTACGGCCTGCGCAACTCGGTGTGGACCACCGACGACGAGCTGGCCCACCGGTTCGCCGCGGACCTGATGAACGGCGGCCTGCTCAAGATCAACGACTCGCACATCGGGTTCAACTCCTACCTGTCCACCCACGGCGGCACCGGGCACACCGGCGGCCCGTACGGCGAGCTGAACTACGTGGGCCTGCGCACCACCCACCTGCAGGGAATCTCCTGGGGTGACGGGGATCCGCGCCCGCTCGACCCGCGGGTGAAGTCGGTGGCGACCGAGGCCGCAAGGAGCTAGCACCATGTCGACCAGCCGCAGCTGGAGCGCACCGCCGTCCGGGGGCACCGTCGCCGGCGAGCACTTCGACGTCATCGTCGTGGGTGCTCGCTGCGCGGGGTCGTCGCTGGCCACCATGCTCGCCCGGGCCGGCCTGAAGGTGGCCGTGATCGAGCAGGTGCGCTTCCCCAAGCCGACCCTGTCCTCGCACCTGATGGAGGCCGACGGCATCCAGTTCCTGCAGCGCCTCGGGGTGCTGGAGGAGGTCCGGGCGACCGGCGTGCGGTTCATGCAGCACGTCGACCTGCGGCTGAACGAGCTGCGGCTGGTGCGGCGCTGGCCGCTGCGCTTCGACGACCTGGGCGGCGCGCTCTTCCTGCGCCGGCACCTGCTCGACTCGATCCTGGCGGACGCGGCGGTGGCGGCCGGCGCGGACGTCCGGTTCGGCACCAAGGTGGTCGAGCTGCTCTGGGACCGCGACCGGGTGTGCGGCGTGCGGGTGCAGGACCAGCACGCCGAACGCCGGCTCTGCGCCCCGCTGGTGGTCGGCGCGGACGGCCGGTCCTCGATCGTCGGGCACATGACCGGCGCCCGGAAGTACAACATCAATCCGAACGGGCGCTCGTACTACTTCACCTTCTTCGAGGGGGCGAAGGAGTCGGCCAACGACACCTTCGTCTTCCACCGCTGGGGTGACCGGATGGTGTGGGCCGGCCCGGCCGACAGCGGGCTCTACCTGGTGGGCATCTCGCCGGAGGGGCACGAGCGCGAGTACTTCCGCACCCACACCCAGGAGGGGCTGCTGGCGCACCTGCGCCGCTGCGAGCCGACCGCCGAGGGGCTGGCCGACGCCCGGATCGCCACCCAGATCTCGGGAATCCGCAAGTTCGACGGCTACTTCCGGCAGGCCTCCGGTCGCGGCTGGGTGCTGGCCGGCGACTCCGGGCACTTCAAGGATCCGGCGGCCGGGCGGGGGATCGGCGACGCGTTCCTGCAGGTGGACGCGCTCGCCCCGGCGATCGTCTCCGGCCTGGACGGCTCGGCCGACGGGCTCGACAACACGCTGGCCCGGTGGGGGGAATGGCGCGACAAGCGGCTGCAGAGCTACTACTGGCTGGCCACCGACCTGGGCGGCGCCGGCACCTTTCCGAGCATGGTGCCCGAGGCGGTCCGGCGGCTGGAGGAGCGCGGTGAGCTGAGCCGGTTCTTCGACCTCTTCAGCCACCGCACCGACTACTACGACGTGTTCCCGCTGCGCGACGTGGGCCTGGCCACCGGCCGGATGCTGCTGCGCGGCGAGCACAAGCGGCTGCCGCTGATGCGGGAGGCGGTCACCCTGCTGGCCCGCGAGCCACGCCGCCGCTGGATCAACAAGCGCCCGGCGCTGGCCGCGTCCGAGGTGGTGGCCGCCCCGGCCGACCGGGTGCGGCGCGGCGGCGGTACCGCCAACGGCGCCTCGAACGGCGGTGCTGCCAACGGCAGTGCTGCCAACGGCAACGCTGCCAACGGCAGTGGCTCGCACGGCAGTGCCGCGATCCTCCATGGCAGCAACGGCAACGGCAACGGTGCGCACGCCGAGACGCCGGCCGAGCTGACCGGGCTGGTGCCCGAGGCGGAGCCGGCACCGTGACCGGACAGCCCACGACGGGCGGGGAGTCGAGCATGCGGCAGGTGGCCGACGAGCCGCGGATGGAGGCCGACGTGATCGTCGTCGGCGCCGGCCTGGCCGGGCTGACCGCGACCCGCGAGCTGACCGAGGCCGGCTGGACGGTCCGGCTGCTGGAGGCCCGCGACCGGGTCGGCGGCCGGCTCAAGGGCTACCAGCTCGGCGGTGGCCGGGTGGCCGACCTCGGCGGGGAGTACTTCGGCGACAAGAGCACAGCCATCGCCGAGGTGGCCCGGTCGGTCGGCGTCGAGGGCTTCCGGACGTTCGACGCGGGCCAGCGGCTGTCGTTCATCGAGGGCCGGCGCTACGCCTACACCGGGCTGTTCCCGTGGCGGATGGGACCGGCCACGCTGGCCGACTTCGGCCAGGCGGTGCTCAAGATCGAGCGGCTGGCCAAGACCGTGCCGCCGGAGAGCCCGTGGGGTGCGGCCCGCGCGAGCACGTTCGACAGCCAGACGTTCTGGTCGTGGATGCAGCGCAACGTCGCCACCCGGACCGCCAAGGCGTTCCTCACCATGGCGGTCGAGGCGGCCTACTGCGCCCACCCGGCCGACCTGTCGCTGCTGCACGTGCTCTACTACGCCAACGCCTCCGGCGGCTTCCGCTACCTGCTGGAGATCAGCGGCGGCATCCAGAAGTACCGGTTCGACGGCGGCGCGCACAGCATCCCGGCGAAGCTGGCCGCCCGGCTGCCCGACGAGGTGCGGCTCGGCGCGGTGGTGCGCACCATCGAGCAGCGGTCGGACTCGGTCGTGGTGCGCGGCGACGGCTTCACCGCGCACGGCCGGTGGGCGGTGGTCGCCGTCCCGCTGACCCTGGCCGGCCGGATCCGGTACGAGCCGGCGCTGCCCGGCTTCCGCGACCAGCTCACCCAGCGGATGCCGGCCGGTTCGGCGATGAAGTGCCTGGCCGTCTACGACGAGCCGTTCTGGCGCGCCGAGGGGCTGTCCGGCCAGGTGACCAGCACCGACGGGCCGTTCCGGGTCGCCTTCGACACCTCGCCGCGGGAGGGCCGGCCCGGCGTGCTGTCGGCCTTCGTGACCGGCTCGGCCGCGCGGAAGATGACCCGGCTGACCCGGGCCGAACGCCGCGCCGCGGTGCTCGACGGGCTGGTGCGCGGCCTCGGCCCGCGGGCGGGAAGGCCGGCCGACTTCGTCGAGCAGAACTGGCTGGACGAGGAGTTCACCCGGGGCTGCTACCACGGCTTCGCGCCACCCGGCGTCTACACCTCGTTCGGGCCGGCGCTGCGCACCCCGATCGGCCGGATCCACTGGGCCGGCACCGAGACCGGCGTGCACCAGATGGGCTCGATGGGCGGCGCGATCGACTCCGGCCGCCGGGTGGCCCGCGAGCTGCTGGCCCGCGACGCCGACGAGTTCGACCCGGCGGCGGCAATCCCGGCGGCGGTGCGGCGTGGCTAGCGGAGCTCGCCCGCTGCTGGTCGTCGGCGGGTACGGCCTGGTCGGCGAGCAGGCCGCCCGGCTGCTGCGCCGGCGCCACCCCGAGCTGCCGTTGCTGCTGGCCGGCCGGCGCCCGGAGAGCGGCGCCCGACTGGCCGAGTCGCTCGGCGCGCGCACCGTGGCCGTGGACGTCACCGACCCCGACCCGCTCGCCGGGCTGCCCGACCGGCCGGCCGCGGTGCTGGCCGTGGTCAGCGACCCGGCCGACCGGCTGCTGGTCGCGGCGATGCGGGCCGGCCTGCCCTACGCCGACGTGAACCGGGCCGGGCATGCCGGCATCCTCGACGTGGCGGTGGCCGCGGCCCGGGAGCGGCCCACCGCGCCGGTGCTGCTGTCGGGCAGCTGGCTGGCCGGCGTCTCGGCGCTGCTCGCCGCGGCCGCGGTCGCCGAGCTCGGCGGCGCGGACTCGGTGGAGATCACCGCGCTGACCTCCTCCGACGACAAGGTCGGCCCGGACTCCTGGGGTTTCAGCGACCGGCTGGCCTGGCCGTACTACGGCATGCGGGACGGCGCCCGGCGGCCCACCCACCCGCTGACCGAGCTGCGCACGGTGCGCTGCGCCGACGGGGTGGAGCGCCCCGCCGCGCTGATCGGCACCCTGGAGCAGACCACGCTGCCGCTGACCCTGGGCGTGCCGACCGTGCAGACCCGGATGGCGCTGCAGAGCCCGGCCTCCTTCTACGGCCTGGTCGGGCTGAAGCGCTCCGGTGCGCTGCGGGCGATGGCCCGGCCGGCGCTGCGCGGGCTGCGCCAGGCGCTGCTGCAGCGGCCCGGCACCGGTGACTTCGCCGGCCTCACGGTGACGGCCAGCAGCGGCGCGCGGACCGTCACGGTGGACGTGCTCGACACCCGCGGCCAGGCGCACCTGAGCGCGGCCGGCGCGGCCTGCGCGGCCGAGCGGGTGCTGGGCCTGACCGGTGGCGCGCTGCCGGCCGGGCTGTCGTTCCCGGAGCAGTTCGCCGACAGTGCGGCGGATCTGGAGATCCTGCGCCAGGCCGGGGTGGTCGTTCGCCGCACCGGATTCAGCACCGATGCCGTCCCGCCGAGCGCGGCGGTGGCCCGAGAGAAAGTGGCATGAGCATGGCCAAGGGGGTTTCGCCGGCACTGCTGCTCGGCGTGCTGCGTTCGGTGGGCGCCGCGGCGTTCCTGGCGCCGGGCGCGGGTGCGAAGACGTTCGGCATCCCGGCCGACGGCGAGGGCAAGTACCTGGTCCGGCTGTTCGCCGCGCGCAACGTCGCGCTGACCGCCGGGCTGCTCGCCAGCCGCGGCAACGCGCGCCGGCTCTGGTACCAGGCCGGCATCGCCTGCGACGTGCTCGACCTCGGCGCCGGCCTGATCGGCTTCGCCGAGGGCAAGAAGCGCTCCTCGGCCACCGTCGACACCGCCGCGTCGCTGCTGGCCACCGCGTTCGGGGTGGCCGGCCTGCTGCGGGACCGGGCCGGCCGGTGACCGCGGTCGAGACCGCCCGCCCGGGCCCGCCGGCCGATGGGGATTCGGTCGACAAGGTCTGCGTGATCGGCGCCGGCTCGGCGGGCATCGCGATGTGCCGGGCGCTGGTGGTGCGTGGCATCGCCTTCGACTGCCTGGAGCGCCGCGGCGACCTGGGCGGCCTCTGGCGCTACCCGGCCGAGGACGGCGGCAGCTGCGCCTACCCGTCGCTGTTCGCCAACACCTCCCGGACCGTCATGCAGTACCCGAGCTACCCGATGCCCGCGGACTATCCGGAGTACCCGCACCACAGCCAGGTCGCCCGCTACTTCGACGACTACGCCCAGCACTACGGGCTGCGCGAGCACATCGAGTTCGGCGTCGAGGTGTCCCGGGTCGAGCAGCTGCCCGGCGGCGGCTGGGCGGTGACCCTCGGCGACGGCTCGGTGCGGCGCTACCGCGCGGTGCTGGTCGCCTCCGGCGGCCGGCACGGCACGCCGGTGCGGGCCCGGTACGAGGGCAGCTTCACCGGCACCGAACTGCACTCGATGGACTACGCCGGGCCCGAGCCGTTCGCCGGCAGGCGGGTGGTGGTGATCGGCCTCGGCGCCACCTCGGCCGACCTCGCCACCGAGATCTCCCGGGTCGCCGCGGCCACCCACCTGTCGGTGCGGACCGGTCACTACGTGGTGCCGAAGATCCTCGAGGGCAAGCCGATCGACAAGCTCTCGCCGTTCATGAAGAAGCTCTCGGTGGAGCAGCGCCGGCCGCTGCTGAGCCTGATGCTCAAGCTGGTGCACGGCGACATGACCGCCTACGGCCTGCCCAAGCCGCCGTACAAGCCGGGCCAGGGACCGCTCATCTCGACCAGCGAGTTCCTGCCGGCGATCGTGCACGGCCGGATCCAGCCCAAGCCGGTGATCTCCTCGGTCGAGGGCAGCACCGTGCGGTTCGCCGACGGCAGCGAGGTGGAGGCCGACGCGATCGTCCACTGCACCGGCTACCGGATCGATTTCCCTTTCCTCGCCGAGGAGATCGCCGGCGACGGGGTCGACGCGCCGCCGCTCTACCACCAGGTGGTGCCGCCGGAGCTCGACGGGCTGTACTTCATCGGCCTGCTGCACTCGATGATGTCGCTGATGCCGCTGGCCGAGCACCAGGCCGAGTGGGTCGGCGACCTGCTGGCCGGCACCGTCCGGCTGCCGTCCCGCGGCCAGATGTGGTCGAGCATCCGCAGCACCCGGCGCCGGCAGGACAAGCGCTTCTACGACTCGTCCGGCCACCTGCTGGTCGACCCGAACGAATACGAGCGGCTCATCGACGGCGAGCGCCGCAGCCATGCCACGACCGACCGCGCGGTGACCGCCGCGCCGACCCGTTAAGGGGTGACGTCCATGCTCTCGCTCACCGGTGACGCGACGGCCAGGTCCACCATCGACGCGAGCAGCCGCCGGATCGACCCGGGCGGCCTGCTGCGCGGCCAGTTCGACCGGCGGCGGGTGTCGCTGTTCCGGCCGGTCAACGTCGGCCTGATGGCCGAGCGGGCCGCGGAGAAGTTCGGCCGCAGCGTGCCGCTCTACCTCGACCAGCCGTTCACCTGGGATCCGGCCGGCCGGGTCGAGCTGGACTACGTCGAATTCGCCGAGCTGGTCGAGCAGTTCTCCGCGGTGTTCGCGGCGGCGGGGATCGGCCGCTGGGACCGGGTGGCGATCGTGAAGACGCCGAACTACGACATCCAGGCGCTGGCCTGGGCGGCCGCCCGGATCGGTGCCATCCCCGCGCTGATCTCGGCCCGGCTGGATGCCGACATCATCAACGTGCTGCTCGATCGGCTGCAGCCGAAGGCGATCGTCACCGATCCCGAGATCGCGGCGTACGCCGGCCTGGACCGCGAGCGGCTGGCCCGGCTCGGCGCGGTGGCGATCGCCCCGATCGACGGCGGCATCCCGGTGGCCGACCTGTGGGGCGGCGCGGTCCCGTCGCCGAGCCCGCTCAAGGACGACGAGCCGATGATGATCACCCACACCTCCTCGACCACCGGCATCTCGAAGATGGCCGAGTGCTCGGCGATCGGGGTGTCCTACTCGGCGATGATGGAATCCGTCTTCCCCTTCGTGCACAACCCGAACGAGCTCTTCGCCAGCGCCATCTCGCACGTGCACGTCCGGGCCGCGGTCACCCAGCAGGCCTCGATGTCACGCGGCACCCCGGTGCTCGGCATCGGCGCCCCGACCGACGACGCGATCCTGCGGCTCTTCCAGCAGTACCGGCCGACGATCATCGAGGCGCACCCGAACGCGTTCATGGCCTGGGAGGAGCTGATCGACCACCCGGCCGACCCGTTCGCCAGCATCCGGATCTTCTTCAACACCTTCGACGCGATCCACCCGCGCACCATCCGCACGCTGCTCGACGCCTCGAAGCGGTCGTTCCCGGTCTGGATCCAGTGCTACGGCATGACCGAGACCCAGGTCGTCACGACGCGCACCTACACCAAGCGCTCGATCCGGCGGGTCGGCGGCGACTCGCGCAGCGTCGGCTGGCCGGTCCCGGGCGTCCGGGTGCGGATCGCCGACCCGAAGACCGGCAAGCGCCGGCGCGACCAGAACGAGCCGGGCATGATCCAGGCCAGGACCCGGGCCCGGGCGCTGTCGTTCGTCGGCACGCCGGAGAAGTTCTCCGAGCGCCGGCACGGCAAGTGGTTCGACACCGGCGACTGGGGCCGGCTCAATGGCATCCGCCAGCTCGAGGTGCTCGACCGGGTGGCCGACCGGATCGAGGGCGTGGAGAGCTGCCTGTGGATCGAGGACGTGCTGCTCGACCGGATCCCGGACGCCGAGGAGATCGTGGTGGTGCCGGACGAGGCCGGCCGGGCCGTCCCGGTGGTCTGCATGCGGGACGGCAAGCGGCTCGACCCCGGCACCTGGCGCACCGCGGCGGCCGGCATCACCGGCCTGCGCGAGCCGTTCGAGGTGAGCCCGGAGGCGCTGCAGCGCACCGCCACGGTCAAGGCCCGGCGCTACCTGCTGACCGAGATGATCAAGAACGGCGATCACGAGCGGGCCGAGCCGGTCCGCCGCGAGGTCGTCCTGCGTGACGGCGCCTGAGCCGGATCCCCTTACGAACTCGACGCCATCACCGGACGAGGAGAGGCAATGCAGAACATCAGCGAGAACCCGACGATCGAGGCCGACGTCATCGTCGTCGGCGCCGGGTTCGCCGGCATCATGGCGGCCCGCGAGCTGAAGCTGGCCGGCAGGAAGGTCGCGCTGCTGGAGGCGCGGGACCGGCTCGGCGGCCGCTCGTACAGCAAGCCGATCGGCGACGGCAAGGTGGTCGAGCTGGGTTGTGAGTTCCACGGCCAGGACGACTCGGTCAGCGCGCTCACCGCCCGTTCGGTCGGCATCGGCTCGCACAAGGTGTACGACACCGGCTACAAGCTGATCGACAACGACGGCACCCTCTCGCGCTGGAAGGGCTCGATCCCCAAGGTCAGCCCGCTGGCGCTGGCCGACTTCGGCCAGGCGGCGCTGCGGCTGGAGCGGATGCGGCTGGAGGTGCCGCAGGAGGCGCCGTGGCAGGCCCCGCACGCCCCGCAGTGGGACAACGAGACGATGTGGTCCTGGACCCGGCGCAACATCCGCACCAAGGAGGGCCGCTCGCTGATGCGGCTGCTCATCGAGAGCGGCATCGGCGCCTCGCCCTCGGAGGTGTCGCTGCTGCACGTGCTCAACTACTCCAACGGCACCGGCGGTTTCCGGGCCACCACCACGGTCACCGGCGGCACCCTGGAGAACCGCTTCCTCGGCGGCTCGCAGAACGTCGCGCAGACCCTGGCCGCCACCGTGGACGCCGACACCTACACCGGCGCCGAGGTGCGCCGGATCGAGCACTCCGGTGACCGGGTGCGCGTCACCGGCCCGGGTTTCACCGCGGTCGGCCGCCGGGTGGTGGTCGCGGTGCCGGTGCCGCTGGCCGGGCGCATCCAGTACGACCCGGTGCTGCCGGGCGCGCGGGACCAGCTCACCCAGCGGATGACGATGGGCGCCGCGATCAAGTACCTGGTGCTCTTCGACGAGCCGTTCTGGCGCAACGACGGCATGACCGGGCTGGCGATCAGCCACACCAGCCCGATCCGCGCGGTGCTCGACGGCAGCCCGCCGGACGGCAGCCCGGGCGTGCTGACCGCGTTCGTCACCGGCCCGCCGGCCCGGGTGCTGGCCCGGATGACCGGCGGCGAGCGGCGCGAGCTGCTGCTGCGCCAGCTGGTGCACTACTTCGGGCCGCGGGCCGGCAAGCCGTACGACTTCATCGAGCAGAACTGGATGGCCGAGCAGTACACCCGCGGCTGCTACCACGCCTACGCCCCGCCCGGCCTCTACACCGAGTTCGGGCCGAGCCTCAAGCAGCCGATCGGCCGGATCCACTGGGCGGGTGCGGAGACCGTCCCGGTGGAGTTCGGCTCGATGTCCGGGGCGATCTACTCCGGCCGCCGGGTCGCCACCGAGATCCTGGCCCACGACGAGGGTGAGCTGTCCGAGGCGGCGCTGGCCGAGCTGTCGGCCGGCTGATCCGCCGCCCCGCCGAGTCCGTCCTAGGAAAGGACCACCTTCGATGCTGCTGTGCGTCCACATCGCCGAGCCCGGCATGCGCAAGTCGCTGGGGCTGCTGCGGGCCAAGCCCCGGCCCGAGAAGATCGACGGCCTGCGCTACGCCGAGACCTGGCTGATGAGCCCGTTCCGGACCGGCCTGATCCCCTCGACGGACGTCAGCGGCGTCGCGATGGTCACCGCCTGGGAGAGCGACGACGCGCTCGACCGGTTCCTCGACCACCCGCTGGCCGAGCCGTACGCCGACGGCTGGCGGGCCCGGTTCGAGCCGGTGCGCACGGTCGGCGCCTGGCCGTGGCTGCCCGACCTGCCCCGGCAGGAACGTGACACCGGCGACAGCCCGGTCGCGGTGCTGACCATGGCCCGGATGCGGCTGCCCAAGGTGCCGGCGTTCGCGGCGGCCGCCGCCCCGGCCGAGCGCGAGGCGGTCCGGCACCCGGCCTACCTGGGTGGCGCGTCGCTGATGCACCCGCCGAGCCTGATCGCCACGCTGAGCCTGTGGCGCAACGTCCGCGAGATGCGCCAGTACACCGTCGGGGCCTACCCGGGCGGGCACCGGGACGCGATGCGCAAGCACGACGAGCAGGTGTTCCACCACGAGACGGTCTTCGTGCGATTGTTGCCCTACGCCGTCGAAGGGCAATGGAACGGGAGCAACCCGCTCGATATGCTCCAACCGCTGCCGGCCGGCTGATCCGGGTCGGGTCGCGGGCAGCGCGCAGCAGCCGCAGGCAGCAGGGGGAATCCGAGGATGCGGACGATCGAACTACCGGCCGGGACCATCGGCTACACCGACTCCGGCGGCACCGGGCCGGTGGTCGTGCTGCTGCACGGCCTGCTGATGGACGACACGCTCTACACCGACGTGGTCGCCGACCTGGCCGCCGACCACCGGTGCCTGGTGCCGGTGCTGCCGCTCGGCGCGCACACCCACCCGATGGCGCCCGAGGCCGACCTGTCGATGCGGGGGATCGCCCGGCTGGTCGGGCAGTTCCTCGACCGGCTGGACCTCACCGACGTCACCCTGGTCGGCAACGACACCGGCGGTGCGCTGGTGCAGCTGCTGGCCGCCGAACGGCATCCCCGGGTCGGCCGGATCGTGCTGGCCTCGTGCGACGCCTTCGACAACTTCCCGCCGGGCCTGACCGGCAAGACGCTGGTGCTGACCGGCAAGCTCGCACCGGGACTGTTCGGGGCGTTCATGCAGCAGCTGCGGATCAAGCCGATGCGCCGGCTGCCGATCGTGTTCGGCTGGCTGACCAAGCGCGGCGATGCGACGACCGCCCGCTGGATCAAGCCGATTCTCAACCAGCGGGAGATCCGCCGGGACACCGTGCGGGTGCTGCGCACCATCGCGGAGCAGCGTGGCCTGCTGGTCCAGGTGGCCGAGCTGCTGCGCGACTACGACCGACCGGCGCTGGTGGTCTGGGCCGAGCGCGACAAGGTGATGCCGCCGGAGCACGGCCGCCGGCTGGCCGAGCTGCTGCCGCGGGCGAAGCTGGTCGAGATCTCCCACAGCTACTCGCTGCTGCCGCTGGACCAGCCGGCGGCGCTGGCCGGGGCGATCCGGGATTTCACCGCTGCCTGAGGCCACCGCCGGGTAGCCTCACGGACGGGCCGGGGCCGGGCGATGTCTGCACCACCCGGTCCCGGTTCGTGCCCGCCGGCGCTGGCTGATCGGCCTCCGCGGCCGGTGCCGGACCGGCCTGGAGAACGCCTCCGCGGCCGCGGTGCGGGTGGTACTTTGCGACGGTCACGCGGGGGAATGCCCGCCTTAGCACCCGGAGGCACCGGTGCCCTCTCTGCTCCGCCGCGGTGGCCGGCTGCTGTCCCTGGTCGCGGCGCTGGCCGCGCTCGGCGCCGCGCCCGCCGGGGCCGCGGCGTTCGTGGCGCACGGTCACACCTGCAACGCCGGCGCGCACGGCACGGTCTGCGGCGAGGTGCGCTCGGCGGGCACCGTGGTGCAGGGCCGGTCCGGGGTGCTGGCCGGGCCGGGCACCGCGATCTGCGATGTGCACACGGTGCTGGCCTACCAGGACGTCGTCACCCGCGCGACCAACCTGCTGACCATCGTGGTGCAGCAGCCGGGGCAGTGCGTGCGGGCCGGCCGGGCAGAGTTCGTCACGCCGAGCTATGACCTGCGCTCGCTGCACGGCGCGTTCTCCTGCCAGCGCGACCGGGTCTTCTCGGTCACCCGCTACACGGTGAACCGCTATCCGGGCCGGACGTTCGCGGTGCAGTCGCAGCCGGTGAAGGCGTGCTGACGGCCGGCTGAGACATCCCTCAGCCAGCCGGCGCATAGTGGTCGGATGGCCCTTCATCGTGGATCGTCCGCCCAGCCGGCCGGTGCCGGCCGCAGCTCCAACCCGATGCTCACCGAGGCCAACCCGGCCCTCGGCGAACGGTTGGAGACTCCCAAGCACCGGCTGCCCGCCGGCTCCGTGCCGCCCGACATCGCCTATCAGCTGATCTCCGACGAGCTGCTGCTCGACGGCAGCGCCCGGCTCAACCTGGCCACCTTCGTCACCACCTGGATGGAGCCGGAGGCGCGCCGGCTGATGACCGAATGCGTCGACAAGAACATGATCGACAAGGACGAGTACCCGCAGACCGCCGAGCTGGAACGCCGGTGCGTGGCGATGCTCGCCGACCTCTGGCACGCGCCGTCGGCCGAGCACGCGGTCGGCTGCTCGACCACCGGCTCCAGCGAGGCCTGCATGCTCGCCGGCATGGCGCTGCAGCGCCGCTGGGCGAAGCGGGTCAACGACCGCAGCCGGCGGCCGAACCTGGTGATGGGCGCCAACGTCCAGGTGTGCTGGGAGAAGTTCTGCCGGTACTGGGACGTCGAGCCGCGGCTGGTGCCGATGAGCGGCGACCGGTTCCACCTCGACGCCGAGCACGCGGTGGCGCTGTGCGACGAGAACACCATCGGCGTGGTGGCGATCCTGGGCTCGACCTTCGACGGCAGCTACGAGCCGGTGGCCGAGATCGCCGCCGCGCTCGACGAGCTGGCCGCCGGCGGCGGGCCGGACGTGCCGGTCCACGTCGACGGGGCCTCCGGCGCGATGGTCGCCCCGTTCCTCGACGAGGACCTGGTCTGGGACTTCCGGCTGCCCCGGGTTGCCTCCATCAACACCTCCGGGCACAAGTACGGCCTGGTCTACCCGGGCGTCGGCTGGGTGCTCTGGCGCGACAGCGAGGCGCTGCCGCAGGAGCTGATCTTCAACGTCAACTACCTGGGCGGCAACATGCCCACCTTCGCGCTGAACTTCTCCCGTCCGGGGGCAGAGGTGGTCGCGCAGTACTACACGTTCTTCCGGCTCGGCCGGGACGGCTACCGCGCCGTGCAGCAGTCCTGCCGGGACGTCGCCACCTACCTGTCCGGCGAGCTGGCGAAGCTGCCGCAGTTCCGGCTGCTGACGCGGGGCGACCAGCTGCCGGTCTTCGCCTTCACCACCACCGAGCAGGTCAGCGGCTGGGACGTCTTCGCGCTGTCCCGGGCGCTGCGCGAGCGCGGCTGGCAGGTGCCGGCCTACACCTTCCCGGCCGACCGGGAGGACCTGTCGGTGCTGCGGATCGTCTGCCGAAACGGCTTCAGCCACGACCTGGCCGAGGTGCTGCTGCGCGACCTGACGGCCGCGGTCGAGCAGCTGGACTCGGAGAGCAAAGCCAGCACCGTCTCCGGTCCCTCCGGCTTCCGGCACTAGCTCTACCTGGCCGAGGCCTGAT
>Ga0335073_10000891_pt1 | contig 39434 bp, 34 predicted proteins | sample Lox_Sample_22_FD_207093 | JGI IMG/M metagenome (GOLD analysis project Ga0335073, IMG submission 207093) | Soil microbial communities from Loxahatchee National Wildlife Refuge, Florida, United States - Lox_Sample_2.2 | ecosystem: Environmental > Terrestrial > Soil > Wetlands | place: USA... | reverse complement strand
CGGCCGTCGCCCTGCTCGACGACTTCCGCTGCGCCCGCCGTGAGCTGCCCGGCACCGAGGACATCGCGAGGGCAGCGGAGCAAGCCGGCCGGACCTCGGCGCTGCTCGCCCACGCCCGCGCCGAGGCCAGCGGCGCACGAAAGCGCGTCGACGAGGCGATCGCGGAAGCCGACGCGCGGACAAGGCAGCTGAGGCATAAGGCCGCCGAGCGCCGCATGCCGGCCCAAGAAGAAGAGGTCGACGCCGTCGCCAGGGCGGCCGCCGAGTTCGAGAACGCCGCCGTCGCCCTGCACGCCGAGCGTGCCACGCTGGCCCGAGCCGAAGAGGACGCCAGCGAGCGCACGGAAACCTTGGAACGCCAGCGCACCGAGCACGAGGAAGCCGAGGCGTCGGCGGCCGAGGCCGAACGGCTGCAGGCAGCGCTTGAAGAAGAGTTCCGCACCCTGGAGGAGTCGCTTCAGCAGGACGTCCAGCACGTCCTTGAGCAGATCCGGCAGACCGAGCGCGACCTGGCGGACGCGCAGCGCAAGTACAACGAGCACGACCGCAAGGCACGGCGCGAGCACGACAACCTCACCGCCGCCGACCGGGACGTCAGCAACGAGCGCCGCGCCCTTGCCGACGCTATCGCCAGCCTGCACGAGCAGGCCAGGCAGTTCGGCGAGTTCACCCGCCCCGACCTCCGCCCCCTGCTCGCGGTCGCCGTCGCGACACCGTGGCCGCAGGCGCCGGCCTGGCCGTCACCGGAAGCGGCCAGCGACGAACTGGCGCGCGACCTGACGGCAGGCGCAACTACAGCGGACCCGGTAGCGGCCGTCAGGCATACCCTGCCGGGCGCCTGCGCCGAGCTCGTCGACGCATTCACGGCGGCGACCCGAGGCGGCCGCCAGGTCACGGAAGGCACGCTGAAGAACACCCAGGACCGCATGTCGGTCGCGCTCAAGGACTTCACCGACGCCCTGGCTGCCTGCGAGGAGGACTACCGCGTCGACTGGGAACCCGGCGTGGTCGTCACCGTCCACGTGATCGATGACGAGGGCCGCAAGCCGGTGGCGACCTTCGCCAAGCGGATCGACGAGCGCGCAAGGGACCAGGGCATCCTCCTTGAAGACCGGGAACGCAAGGTACTGGAGGACGAGCTGCTCGCCGCTCTGGCGAGCCAGATCCACACCCGGGTCATCGCCGCGCGGGATCTCACCAGGAACATGAACACCGACACCCGGTCCAAGCCGATGTCGAGCGGCATCTCCATCGGCATCCGATGGGTCCAGTCAGACAAGATCACCGAGGCGCAGCGCCAGGCGTCGCGGCTCCTGGACCGCGACCAGCCCGGTGCCGAGCGCCTCGCGGAACTCCGCGCCGTCCTGCGCGACATGATCCGCCAGTACCGCGCCGCCCATCCGCGGGCCACCTACCGCGAGGCCCTCGGCGCCGTCCTCGACTACCGAAGCTGGCACGCCTTCGAACTCGTCCTCATCACTCCGGGGGAGGGGGAGCAGCGCCTCACCCGGGCCAAGCACTCGGTCATGTCGGGCGGCGAGAAGTCCGCGGCGATCCACCTGCCGCTGTTCGCCGCCGCAAACGCCCTGTACGGGTCGGCCAAGGACCGCTGCCCGCGGCTGATCGCCCTGGACGAGGCCTTCGTCGGCATCGACGAACGGTACAAGCCGGACCTGTTCGGCCTGGCGGTCAAATTCGACCTTGACCTGTTCATGACCGGCCACGACCTGTGGGTCACCACGGCCACGGTCCCGATGATCGCCCACTACGACCTCTACCATGACAAGGTAACGAGGACCACAAGCGCCCTGCTTCTGCTCTGGGACGGCCGCCAGCTCATCGACGCCACGGCAGGCTTCAGTGACAACGAGGCCCTGGTCACCGAACTCCTGGGCTTCCGCCCGACCAGGCACGCGCCCCTCGGCGCGGAGGCGACCCTCTACGTGCCCGCCCTGGACCCGGACCCGGCCGGCCCGGAGGACGACGACGACTAGCCGCTCCCGGCTGGGATCACGAACAAAACCGCCGACCCCATTGAGATCCCGTCGTTCAGCTGAGCCGTCCACGTCACTTTGACGAGCGGGCATAAGCTCAGGGGCCGCCAACTCGGGGAGACGCGCAAGCCAAATCCTCGTCATCCTGCGTTTGCGTACGATAGCTGGTTGTGGGATACGAGGCGTGGACCTCGAACGCCGCCAGCGCGCTGTGCCCGGTCATGGTCGGGCGCGACCACGAAATTGTCCAGCTCCAGCGGGCATGGGGTGCAGGCGGTCAGGTTCTTGTTGTGCGCGGACGGGCCGGCATCGGCAAGAGCCGGCTGGTCCGGGAGTTCGCGGGCTGGGTCCGGGGCGCGGGCGGGACTCTCCTGGCCGGCCGGTGCAGCCCGGCTGCCGGGGATGTGCCGTTCCGCCCGTTGCGGGAGGCCCTGCTGGCTGCCGCCCGGGTCGGGCTATCGCCGTCGCCGCGGCTGGCGGCCTTCCGGCCGGCCCTGGGGGCGCTGGTTCCAGAGTGGCGCAGGGGACAAGCTAGCGGGCTGGACGGCGCACCGATCGTCCTGGCCGAGGGCGTACTGCGGCTCATGGTGGAGCGTTCGTCACCGGAAACTCCCGCGCTCTTGGTTATCGAAGACCTGCACTGGGCTGACCGGGAAACGCTCGAAGTGCTCGAGTACCTCGCCGATCACCTGCCCGGCCAGGCTGTCGTCGTTGTCGCCACCATGCGCGACGATGAGCCAGGACCGGGAGGCGAGCTGGTATCCGCGCTGTGGGCTCGCCGTGCGGTGCAACTGGTCTCCTTGTCCCCGCTCGATCCTGCCCAGTCCCAGATCATGCTGCGAGAATGCCTCGGCGACGCGTCGCTGCCGCCGGACCTGGCCGATGCCGTCGTGGCACGGAGCGACGGAGTCCCCTTCTTCCTTGAGGAGCTGCTGGCGGCCGCCCTAGGCGACGCGAATGCGGGACGACTCGTTCCTGGCTCTATCGCCGCTGCCGTCGATGCCCGCCTTCGGTTGCTCCCGGAAGCGACGGTGCGTTTCCTCGCGTACGCGGCGATGCTCGGGCGCAACTTCGACTGGCACGTGGTGGCGGCGGCGACCGGATGCCCGCCGCAGGAAGCGATCGACCGGCTCCGCCAGGCGGCCCGGGCACAGCTCATCGACACGGACGGAGCGGGATTCCGGTTCCGCCACGCGCTGACATCGGAGACGGTGCGATCGTCGCTTCTCCCGGAGGAACGGCAACTTATCGGCGCGGGCTTGCTTGAGACCCTGCGGTTGCTGCACCCGGGCTTTGAGGGCGACACCTGCCAGCTCGCGGCAAGTCTCGCGGCCGAGGCCGGCGATCAGGTGCTCGCCGCCGAGCTGTGGCTGGAAGCGGCCCGCCGCGCGTTGCGTGATGGGTCGCTCGGCTCCGCGGAAGCGCTGGCCCTTCGGGCGCAAGACGCGCGGCCCTTGGAAGCGGATCGCGTCCTGCTGTCCATATGGACCCTCGCCGGCCAGCCGCGGCGAGCCGTCGAAGCCGGGCACCGCATCCTCTTTACCGGGGACTGCGACCCGGGTGTGTGCGCGGCGGTACTTTTCGAGCTGGTGGATGCCATGATCGCCGCGGGACGCTGGGATGACGCCGAGAACTACCTGGAGACCTTGCGTTCCCAGCCCGGGCTGGGACGGCCGGGTGCCGCCCGCCGGGCCGTCGCAGCGGCCGAGGTGGCATTGGCCAGGAACGACAACGCGGCTGCGGTCGAGTTGGCCCGCGCCGCACTCGTCGATGCGCGGGATGCGGCGCTCGCCGATGTGACCTGCCGGGCCTTGTGGGTGATCGGCCGGGTCGAGCGCGGAAGAGCCCCGGGCGTGGCCCGCGCCGCGTTCGAGGAAGCATATGAGTGCGCTTCCCGCAACGCCCTGCCGGTAGTCCGGATCAAGTCGCTACAGGAACTCGGCACGATCGACATGTTCGAGACGCTTGGCACTGCCCGGCTGGAGCAGGCCCGCCGGGAGGCGCTTGCTGCGGGAGTCATCTCGATGGTCGCCATGGTGGATCTCCAGCTGGCGGCGGCCTACAGCGCCCAGGGCAAGGCGGGCCTGACGCTCGCGGCCGCGGCCCGCTGCGAGGAGGCCTCGCGGCGGTTCGGCCTGGCTTCCCTGCCGGCGAGTCTTGCGCTCCAGGCGGTGGCCTACGGCTTCTCCGGTGACCGCGCGGCGATGGAGGCCGCCGCCGCGCGGGCACGCGCGGTCGACGGTGACCGCGCCATCGTAGAGATGGTCACACTGGCGAACGGCGCCGCCCTTTACCACCTGGGCGAGGGACGGCTTCTCGACGCGGTGGAGGCGCTCGACCGCGCCGTGGACGTGCTCCGGGCCGCTCGTGTCCCGCAGGACTGGACGGGCAGGTGGGCGCTGCTGCGCACCGTCGCCGACGCGGACGGGGCGCAGGCCAGGGAAGAGTGCCGGGGACTCAGCTTCGACACCGCGATGAGCCGTGCCACCCTCAGGGCAGCCGACGCCGTGGCCGTCGGCGCGGCCGGCGGAGACGCGGCGTCGATCTTCGCCGAAGCAGATCGCGCTCTGGGCCGGATCGAGAGCGGGTTCACGCGCAGCGTCGTCCGGCTCCTGGTGGCCCCTTGCGCGCACCGGGACGGGTGGGGGGAGCCGGCCGTCTGGCTGCGGGAAGCCCTGGCGAACTTCGAGGATCTCGGCCTGCCCAACTTCGCTGGCCAGTGCCGTGCAGCGCTGCACGCTGCGGGCGAACCGGTGCCGCGCCGGCCGCGGAGCGAGGCGCCGCGGGTAACTGGCCTGCTGGCCGCCCGGGGAGTCACACCACGGGAGGTCGAGGTGCTGGCCCAGGTCGCCGCCGGGCGTTCCAACCGTGAGATAGCCGGGGCGTTGCACCTGTCGGTCCGCACCGTGGAAAAGCACGTGGAACGGCTTCTCATGAAGACCGGGCACAGCCGCTCTGAGCTGGCCGGGTTCGCCGAGGGCGCCGGGATCCAGCCCGCCGTCTAAGGTCGCCACGTACCCGGGGACCAATCCCGGTTATGTACGTAGCCGGAAGTCACAAATGCCGTAGCGCTCCACCGATGACCGCGCGCGTCCGGTGCCGGAGCATGTTGGCAGGCCCGAGAAAGGAACTGCGACATGACCACCGCTCCAGCCGGAAACGCGAGCTTCACCGCCGCCTTCTGCGTAGACCAGACACCCTGCGAGGTCTTCCACGCCATTAACAACGTCCGTGGCTGGTGGTCTGAAGACATCGAGGGCGGTACCGGCAAGGCCCGTGACGAGTTCACCTACCGGTACCAGGACGCACATCGCTGCCGGATCAAGGTCACCGAGCTAGTTCCCGGCGAAAGAGTCACCTGGCACGTCCTGGACAACTACTTCGACTTCACCCGCGACAAGACCGAGTGGAAAGACACCGACATCCGCTTCGAGATCACCGCGCGGGACGGCAAGACCGAGATCCGCTTCACCCACGTCGGACTGGCCCCCGAGCACGAGTGCTTCGACGTCTGCTCCAACTCCTGGGACTTCTACGTGTGCACCAGCCTGCGCGCCCTTATCCGCACGGGCCACGGGCTGCCCAACCGCAAAGGGCAAGCCGCATCCGGCTGACCCAGGCAATCACGCCGGCCATCACGGCACGTTAGGGCGGCCGTCCCGCGCGGCGGCCGCGGCGGGCAGCGGCGATCAGCCGATGGGCTGGCTGCGCCACGACGAATGCAAACCAGTGACATGTACCGGAGGACACGATGACGGACTCAGCCGAGGACGAAGCCAGCGACTATAACACCGCGATTATCAAGGAGTTCCGGGCGAACCGGGGACGCGTCGGCGGGATGTGGACGGGCACCACGCTGATGCTCATACACCACGTCGGCGCCAAGACCGGGATCGAACGCGTCACACCGGTCGCCTGCTCACCTCAGGGGGCCGGCCGGTTCGCGACGTGGGCCGCCAACGGCGGATCGCCCAACCACCCGAGCTGGTACTACAACCTGAAGGCAAACCCGAGGATCACCGTCGAGGTGGGAACCGAGACGTTCACGGTCCTGGCGGAGGAACTGGACGACACCACCCGCGCAGAGCTGTGGCCCAAGCTGGTCGCTGAGTGGCCGAAGCCGGTCGCGGGATCCCCTGATCTCGGCGCAGCCCAAGCCAAGACCACACGGCAGTTTCCCCTCTTCATGCTGACCCGCCAGGGCTAGGAATAGACAGGAGACAGCACGTAATGACCAGTCACAGGATCGGAACGCGTGCAGAGTGGCTTGCGGCAAGGGCTGAGCTGTTGGCGCGCGAGAAGGAACTCACGCGGATGGGCGATGAGCTCACTCGGAGGCGCCGGGAGCTTCCCTGGGTCGAGGTCGAGAAGACCTACGAATTCGACACCGACGACGGGCCGAAGACCCTTGCCGGGCTCTTCGACGACCGCTCCCAGCTGATGTTCTACCACTTCATGTTCGGGCCGAGCTATGCGGCGGGGTGCCCGGTCAACTCTTCGATGGCCGACGGCCTCGACGGCCTGCTGCCCCATCTGCATGCCCGCGATGTGACCCTGCTGCTCGTCTCGCAGGCCCCGCTAGCCAGGCTCCAGGCTTACAAGCGCAGGATGGGCTGGCGCATCCCTTGGGTCTCGACGGCGAACACCGACTTCAACTACGACCAGGGCGCCTCCTACCCTGCGGAGCAGGTGCGCGGGTGGGGCCTCAGCGCGGACCGCCTGCCGCCGATCGTCGCGCTCAACGCGGCCGCGACCGGAACCGACATGGACGGCTACCTGTCGCAATCACCAGCGGTCAGCGTTTTCACGCTCCAGGACGGAGCCGTCTACCAGACATACGCAACCGCGGGACGCGGAGTGGAGTTCCTGATGAACTACTACCCGATCCTCGACCGGGTGCCGAAGGGCCGCGACGAGGGCGACGCCTTCCAGGCCTGGATCCGCCGCCACGACGAGTACGCCTGACACGCCGGAGGCACAGTATGGACGGCACCAGCGCCTACGACGCCAGGACCATCGGCGAGTTTCCGGGCGGCCGGCGGCCGCCCGGCGAGGAGTGGGCGGGGCAGGGGCCAGGGTCAAGGGCAACCAGACCGCTGGGCCGGATCAGAATGGCCGCGGGCGCCGCTTAGAAAGACCCGCTGATGCCGGCGCCCCGGCAATCCCAAAAGTCTTCAATTTCAAAAGATTTTGATCCCCGTGGAACACCACGGCACAGCGAGACGAATTTCATCGATGGTGCTTCCAAAATAAGAGGATCGGACCATTGTTTCTGCTTCTGTGGCCAGGTGAGAATATTCCTGTACGTCCAAAAGCGGGGATGGTGGGGGCAAATATGGACGTTCTGGCGTACATCGCTCTTTTCGTGGTCGGCCCGTTGGTGCTGGCTGGCTATGTCTGCTACGTGTGCCGGGGCCGACCAGCGAGTGTCGGCCGACGACGGGCCAAAGAAATGCAAGCGCTCCAGGAAATCGAGCGCCACATGCTGGTGGAGGGGACGGTGGACACTGAGACGGGAAATTAATTCGGGCGCCGCTTGCCGTGAGACCCGGCTGCGCGTCCGCGTTGCCCGCCAGGTACCGCCGGATAACCCTTGACGCGTAGGCCTTTATTAAGAGTTTCCTTATGATCCTTAATGAGCCGCCTATAACCGCGTTGCGGCGCCGTAGGCCGGCGTGATGTCTTGACCGGGCTCGTTCGCCCATCGGTCGCGCATCCACTCGGGCGGGGTCTGGTCTAGGCGGAACCGTCCGACGTCTCGGCGCGGTAAGACATCGGCGCGGTGATACCAGCGTGGCCGACAAGGCGGACCGGCGGCTCCGCCAGGTAGCCACCGGCCCACGCTCGTCGCGGGCAACCAGATCGGCGGCCTGCCCGCGGTCAGTGGATCAGCCCGGCCGTTATCGCCGCGAGCCGGCCATCGGGATGAGATCGTCGCCAGGAATGACCGGCCCGTGGTGGCGGATCCCCGTGGAATGGCGGTTGACCACGGCCCTCACAGCGCGGCCAACCTGAGCGGCCGCCGCCGCGAGCTGACCCGTCCGGACGTCTTCCTCTCGCTGCTCCGCAGCGGTTCGCGGGCGCTCTGCCTGGTACATCAGGTACGAGATGTTCATCGTTCTTACCTCCGGACACCAGGCTAGGAAGCCGCTGTTCCCGCGGTGTTCCCGTCTACTTCCGGCCTGTACGGGTCCGCGGTCCAGCGGGGAATAACCCGGGCAGTAAGGACTGACGTGCGGGGAAATCGGCCTTCTCCGGCTGCCCAGCTGAAACAACGGCGCCTGCGGAAAAAGCATTGGGGGAATGTCGGACCCCGCCGGGATAATGAATCCGTGGTCACGGGAGTCACGCCGGATGCGCCGGCCGGGGAGGCGGTGCGGGTCAGGCTGCTTGGCGAGTTCGCCATCACGGCGGCCGGCCGGACCACAGGGCCGTGGCCGCGCCCCAGCGCCCGGCGGCTGTGCGCGCTGCTCCTGGTCAGCCCCGGCCGGCGGGTGAGCCGCGACCTCGCCTGCGACGAGCTGTTCCCGAAGCTGGATCCGCGGACGGCGGCCCGCTCGCTGTCGAAGGCGCTGTCCATGGCCCGCGCCGCCCTCGCGGATCTGGGCGAGCCCGGCGTCGCGCTGCTCGGGGCCGACCTCACGCATGTCTGGCTCGCACCCGGCATCGCGGTCGACGCCGATGACCTGGTGGCCGCGCTGCGGGCCGGCCTGGCGATGACCACCGGCCGGGAACGGGACGACGCGCTCAGCGCCGCCCTCGCGGACGACAGCGAACTGCTGCCAGGCGAGCCGTACGCCGGCTGGGCCGACCGCGCCAGGGAACGGCTCGCCGCGCTGCGCCAGGAAGCCCGGCTCGCCCTGGCGCGGGACCGGGCGAAGGGCGCGGGCCTGGCCGGACCCGGCGACGTGGCGGCAGCCTGGCTCGCCTGCCTGGACCATGACCCCGCCTGCGAGGAAGCCGCCGGCGCCCTCATCCGCGGCTACCTGGCCCAGGGCCGCCCGGAGCAGGCCGCCCGGGTCTTCGAACGCTGCCGCGCCGCGCTTGAGGAGCTCGGCCTGCGGATCTCCCCGTCGCTTGCACGGATCTACTCGTCAACCCTCGGCGGTGAGCGGTCGGCCGCTTCCGTGCGACGCGCACCGCTACCAGGGGCCGCACCGTCTGAGGGCGCGTCGCCCATGGCCGGGCCGCCAAGGACCGTGCCGGTCCTGCCTGCGGCGGAAGCGCCCGCCTCGGTTATCCAGCCCCCCGCGGTCGCTCCTACCGCGCGGTCACCGCGGGAGGAGCGACGACCCGTCACCATGCTCTTCGCCGAGGTCGCCGCCCCGGCGGGACTGGCCGGCACGCTCGGGCTCGAGGCGCTGCGCGACCTGGTCGGCGGCTCGCTCGCGACGGTCATCGCCGAAGTCGAGGCGCTCGGCGGGACGGTCAGTTCGGTGTCCGGCCGGGGCCTGCAGGCTATGTTCGGCGCGCCCGAGGCACACGAGGACGACCCGGAGCGGGCGCTGCGCGCCGCGTACCGGGCCCTCGCAGCGACAGCGCCGTCCTCGCCCGAGGACGGCGGCCCGGTCAGCGCACGCGGCGACGCGAGCACCGGGCCGGGGCTGCGGATCGGCATCGAGTCGGGTCCGGCCCTGGTCGGGCCGATCGGCGGCGGCGCGAAGGTGGAGTACGCCGCGCTCGGCGACGTGGTCAGCGTCGCGGCGGCCCTGCAGTCCGCGGCCCGCCCGGGAACGGTGCTCGTCGGTCCGTCGACCCGCGCCGCCGCCGCCCACCTGTTCACCTGGGGCGCGCGCGAGGAGGTGCCACTCACCCCGGACGCCAGGCCGCTGCTAGCCAGCTACCTGGACGCGCCGCGCGCAACGGCCGCGGAGCGGCGGCCGCGGCTCGGCGGCCAGGCGCCGCTCGTCGGCCGCCAGGCGGAACTGCGGGTGCTCGACACCGCCCTGCGCGCGGCCGTCGCGGGCCGGGGACAGGTCGTCCTGCTCACCGGCGAGCCGGGCATCGGCAAGACCCGTCTGGTGCAAGAGTCCCGCAAGCGGTTCATCGCCTGGGTCGGCGCGGGCAGCAGCAGGCGCCCGCTGTGGCTTGAGGGCCGCGGCGTCTCCTATGCGTCCGCCACCCCTTACGGCGTGTACCGGCGGCTGCTGGCGAGCTGGCTGGACGTGTCGCTCGATCAGCCGCCGGCCACGCTCAGGTCGGCACTCGCCGACGCCCTGACCCACCTGATGGGCAACACCAACCTGTTCGCGCCCCTTGCTCACCTCATGGGCCTGCCGGAGACGACCACGGACGCGGCCGGCGCTCGCGCTGGCCCGGGCCGGATCGCCGCGGAAGAGTTGCAGCGACTGGTGTTCGCCGCCATGCGCGCTCTGGTATCCCGGTTCGCCGCCGTCGCGCCGACCGTGCTCGTCCTCGAGGACCTGCACTGGGCGGATCCGACCTCGCTCCGGCTGACCGCCGAGCTCGCCGAGCTGACCGCCGGCCGCCCGCTGCTGCTGCTCGCTACCAGCAGGCCCGGGACCGGCCAGGCGGGCGCTGCGGCTGCTCCTGTGCCGGGAGCCCGTGAGATCCGCGTCCGCCCGCTAGGGCCTGACGCGTCCAGTGCCCTCGCCAGTTCGCTGATCGGTCAGATCGCCGGCGCCGAGACGCTCGCGGCGGTACTCGCGAACGCTGACGGAAACCCGCTGTTCCTCGAGGAGCGGCTGGCGGAGATGCTGGAAGCCGGGGCCCTGGTCAGGGAACGGGGACTGTGGCGGCTGCGCGAGCCAGCGGACCCGGCCCAGCCGCGGATCGTGCTGCCGCAGGTGCTCGAGCGGCTCGTCCGCTCTCGCGTGGACCGGCTCAGCCCGGCTGCCGCCGAAGCGATCCGCGCCGCCGCGGTGCTCGGCGCCGAGTTCAGCACGGACGTGCTCGCGGCGACACTCGGCACCACGTCAGCGGCGCTCGCCCCGGTCCTCGATGAGCTGAACGCGAGCGACCTCGTGCACCACGGTCCGCCGGGCGCGCGGTCCGTCTTCCGGTTCCGCCACGCGCTGATCCAGGAGGCCACCTATCTCGGGCTGCTCCGCGCGGACCGGCGCGACCTGCACGCCCGCGCGGCCCGCGCTCTCGAAGCCGCCGCGGCCGGCCGGCTGCCCGAGGTCGCCGCGATCATCGGCCGTCACTACGCGCATGCCGAGGACGCCGACCGCGCCGTGCACTATCTTGAGCTGGCCGGCGATCACGCCACCGACGCGTTCGCCAACGACGAGGCGATCTCGTCCTTTCGCGAGGCCCTCGCCGCGGCAGAACTCACCCGCCCCGCGCAAGCGGGCGACGCCGTGGCGGCCGAGGCCGTCCGGCTGCACGCCAGGCTCGCCAACGTGCTGTGGCGCACGGCGCGGCGCGACGAGGCCCGGGCTGCCTTCCACGCGGCCCTGCGCCTCGCCCGCGCCGGCCCCCGTCCGCTCGATCCGGCGATGCGGGCACACCTCTACACCCGGCTCGGCCGCCTTGAGCTGATCGAGTTCCGTTACGAGGAAGCGGCCGCGGCCTTCGACGCCGCCGAAGAACTGCTCGCCTTCGAGGTCATCCCGGGCAGCGGCGACCGCCAGACGGGCGACACGGCGCAGGCCGGTGATGCCGCTTACCTACCCGGCGGTCAGGTGGCCGACAGCACCGCGGACCAATGGCTCGAGCTCATGGTGGACGGCCGGGCCGACCTGCACGTGATGCGCCTCGAGCCGGACCGTGCCCTGGCCGTGCTCGAACGGGCAAGGCCGGTGCTCGAGGCTCGCGGCACGCCGGCCAGGAAGTCGGCCTTCTACCGGCTTTGCACGATGCAGAAGATGCTGCGGAACCGGCTGCGCGTCGACGACGAGGACATCGCAACGCTGCGTGCCGCGGTCGGGGCGGCGGAGGATTCCTGCGAGGACAGAGACAAAGACGTCGGTTACACCACGAGTTTCCTCGGCTTGGCGCTGTGGCTGCGCGGTGACCTCACCGCGGCGGCCGAGGAGCTGACCAGGGCTCTGCGGCTGGCCGAGCGTGTCGGCGAGGCCCACCTGCGCGACCTGACGCTGCTGACCCTGACGCTGACCGCGCTGCGCAGGCACGACGTCGAAGCGGTACGCACCCTGCTTCCGCAGGCGTTCGATGCGGCCAGGGAGACCGGCGGCCGCCACGTCAGGTCCCGCATGGCGGGCGGCATGGCCGGCGCCGCCTGGCTCGCCTGGCAGGACGGCCGTCGGGACGAGGTGACCAGGCTGGCCGATGAGATCGAGCGGCTCAGCGCGGCCCCCCTCGGTTTCGGTGTCATGTACCGCTGGGTGTACCTGTTTCCCTTGCTGGCCGTGCGCTTGCAGGCCGGCGAGCTCGACGCCGCGGTCGCCGCCGCCCGCCGGATCATAGACCCCGCGCAGCAGCTGCTCCCCGGCGAGCTGACCGCCGCGCTCGCCGGCGCTGGCCTGGCCTGGGACCAGGGCAGTCCGGCCGAGACAGCCGGGCGCCTGACCGAAGCGCTGGCTCTGGCCCGCGCGTACGGCTATTTCTGACCCGACCGGTGCGGACCCAGGTCCGCGGATCAGCCGCGGTGCCACGCGGCACAAAACGCTCGGTGTGGGATCGGTGGCGCTTAGTGCCGGCTTCTGTAGAGTGCAAGATCAAGACCCATCGCACCACAGATCCGCCGCATCAAGACGAGGACCACCCCGGATGCCGAACGAGGACGCCGTCAAGGCCGACCGGGACGCCGCTGAAAAGGCCGCCAAGATAGCCGTCGAGAGGTACGCCGCACCCGAGTACAAGCGTCTCCTCGACGCCGCCCGCCAGTCGCTTGAGCGTACCGGCGGCGATCTCACCCGCATGGTCACGGTCAAGACCCCCGACGGCAAGGAACGCCGCGCGATCATCGGGCTCACCGGCCACTACCGTCCGGAGGGCGTCAGCGTGCTCGCGGTGCGCCTCGCCGACATCGACCAGGCCATCCGCGAAACCACTGGTCACGGCCTCGCCCATCTCCTCGCCCAACTCGGCCCGCCGCTGAAGGACCGCCCAGCCGAGAAGAAGCGGCTCGCGGATGGACGCGAAGCCGCGCTCCGTTCGGCGGAAGAATCTTTTCTCAACGCACGAGGCTGGTTCCAGGCGTGGCTCGCGGAACTCGCCGCCGACGGAACGCTCACCCGGCTGGTCAACGCGGGTGAGATCGACCAGATACGGCAGGCGGCGCGGGTGCTCGAGTGGGTCGAGCAGCGCATCGAACTGAAGGCGGCGCCCGCGCAGCTGGCGGAACTGGCGGCGACGATTACCGGCGACACCAAGGCGCTCAACCACGGCACGAGCCTCGCCACGCTCGTGCTCCGCGCGCTCGCGTTCCGGCTCGGCGCGGACCGCCCGCGGACGACCGAGGAACGCCGCGACCTGTGGGACCGTAACGGGATCATCGTCGACGACCTGGCTAGCCGCGTCCTCGTGCTCAACCTGACGGCGAGCGGCGCGGGGCTTGGGGAGTGGCTGAGCGGGGCGAAGGCGCTCGGCGTCCCGTTGTACGTCACCCTGCACCAGCTTGTCACGCTGCCGGTCGCGATCGGTTCGCACCAGCGGGTGCATATCTGCGAGAACCCGGCCGTGCTCCGCCGTGCCGCGGAGGAGCTTGGCGCGGCCGCGTCGACGCTGATCTGCACCGAGGGCCAGCCCTCCACCGCCTTCCACCGGCTGGCGAAGGCGATCAGGAGGGCGCACGGCGAGCTCAGCTACCACGGCGACTTCGACTGGCCCGGCGTCGGCATCGCCATCGGGGTCATCATCAGGCACGGGGCGCGGGCCTGGCGCATGGGCGCCGCCGACTACGAGAACGCCATCAGGAAGGGCGCAGGCTCGGTGCACCTGGCCGGCACCCCGCAGCCGACACCCTGGGATCCGGCTCTCGCCGAGACGATGGCGGCGCACCAGCAGGCCGTCTACGAGGAGTCCGTGGCCGACAGCCTCGTGGCGGACCTCGCACCACCTAGTCGCAACAGGTAACGGCCTAGGATGACTGCGGTCCTGACACGCCTTTCACTAACGGGAGGAACAGTCCATGTCCGACACCACGGCCTCGCTGACGACCGGGGAGATCATCACCAAGCTCAGCCCGCTGCCGGTCGCCGCTACCGTCACCAAGCTGACCGACATGATCAGCGCGAAGGGGATGCGGCTGTTCGCCGTTATCGACCAGCGCGCCGAGGCGCAGCAGGCGGGGCTTGACCTGAGGGAAACCGTCCTGGTGATCTTCGGCAGCCCGGTGGCGGGAACACCGGTGATGGACGCGGCGCCGCTGTCCGCGCTCGACCTGCCGCTCAAGGCGCTCATCTGGGATGACGGCGGGCAGACCAAGGTGTCCTACGTCTCGCCTGCCGCCATCGCTGCGCGCTATCAGCTCCCGGCAGGGCTCGCGGGAAACCTGGCCGGCATCAATCCCCTCACCGACGCCCTGGTCAAGAGCTAGGAGCCTGCTGAATTAGACCGTTTCTGGCGTACTTGTTGCCGGATCTTGCCTGTTCACCGCCATGACATGACGCGCGAGCGTCGCTAATTCAGCAGACTCCCTAAGAGCCGGGCGGACACCGCGCGGCGAATTACGCAACTACGGCGTGCGGGAAATGCGGCACGCCAGGTCGCGATCAGGTGGTATTTGCCGGAATCGGTGTACCGTTGTGTCATGGGTGAGCAGCAGCAGGTAATCGCGGACCTGCGTGCGGCCGGCGTTCTCGCCGCCATCCGCTGGGCCTACGAGTCGGCCGTCCGCCGGTCCCTTGAGACGTATTCCGAGGCCGACGGCCACGACCACGCGTGGCTCGGCATGACCAGGTTCACGCTGTTCCGTGACCGCCTTGACCGGGTCTTCTCCTGCGAACGGTACGCGGTGTCCACCGAGGACGGCGTCAGGGACGTGGACATGCTCTTCGCCGGGCTGTCCGAGCCGGACCTGGCGGCGATGCCGCGTATCCCGGTGGGCCTGGTCACTCGCGACGACCTGTACGGCAGCGCCGGCTGGACCTGTGATGACCGGCGGTTCCTGCTCGCGGCGGGCGAGTTCGGCAAGCTGTACACGCTGCCCTGGGCCGAGCGGTCAGCCACCAAGCAGATCGTCGCCATGCAGGCCAACCCGGACCCGCGCCCGCTCCAGCCGTCGCTGTTCGAGGACCTACCGCCGGACGCCGCGTCCGCCTTCGACGCCGCGCTGCGCGCCTCCCAGCGCCAGCTGAACCCGGTCACGTACATGGTCGCGCACAGCCTGGACCCGGCGACGGGCAAGGCTGAGCTGGTCTTCGGCCGCGCGCGGCTGAGTATTCGCGGCGACCACGCCTGGCACTGGTACGAGAACCTGCTCGCCGCCCCGCCGGCCACCGCCGCGGAGCCCGCCGCACCCGCGGAGCCCGCCGCATCCGCGGAGCCCGCGGCACCCGCCGAGACGGCGTACGGCGCGCCCGGCGCGAGCGAGCCGGGCGTCCTCGGTGCCCCGGTTCGCCTGCGCGTCATCAAGGGCGAACTGCCCGGTGACCCGGGCGCCGCCACAGATTCCCCCCGCCTGGGATCTCGCTTCTGAATAAGACCCAGAAGTCCACCCGACAAATGATCATCCCGAACGAATGCGGCTGACCCGCACCCCAGCATGGCTCCAATTGGCGGCCGTTTAACCTGGGGTAGGTGACGACTGCATTCGTACTCGGCGGTGGCGGGGTGCTCGGCGCGCACGAGGTCGGCATGCTCCGTGCCCTGTCGGAGGCCGGGGTCCGCCCCGACGTCGTTGTCGGCACCTCTATCGGAGCGGTCAACGGCGCCTTCGTGGCCGCCGACCCGGACGGGGCTGCCAAACGGCTCGCCGACCTGTGGGGCGGCGAGTCCCTCGGCCTGATCTTCAGCGAGACCGTCTTTGGGCGGGCGGTCCGGCTGGCGCGCTCCGGCACCCACCTGCACGCGATCGAACCGCTGCGCAGGCTGCTCGCCGACACGCTGCCTGCCGAGGACTTTGCCGACCTGAAGCTGCCGTTCCAGTGCGTCGCGGCCAGCATCGAAGACGCGACGGCACGCTGGTTCACGAGCGGCCCGCTCGTCCGGGCCGTGATCGCGTCGTGCGCGGTGCCGGGGCTGCTTCCTCCCGTCGAGATCGACGGCAGCCATTACTTCGACGGCGGGCTCGTCGACTCCATCCCCGTCGGCCGGGCGGTCGCGCTCGGCGCCAGCGACGTCTACGTGCTGCACGTCGGCCGCATCGAGAGCCCGCTGCCCGTTCCGACCAGGCCATGGGAGGTGGGACTCGTCGCCTTCGAGATCGCCCGCAGGCACCGCTTCCACGAGGAGATGTCGGCGCTTCCGCCCGGGGTCCGGGTGCACGTCCTGCCGACCGGCGGCGAGCCGCTTCCCCCGGGTCTGCGGCAATTCCGTTACAGAGGCAAAAATCAGGTAAGTAAAAGCATCGAACGTTCCTATGCAGCGTCAGCGAGCTACCTGGCTCAGGCCGGCGGCGGCCGCTGACCGTCCACGGGGAGTCGCCGATGCTACCGCCGACACCGGTCCGCCGCATGCTCCTGGTGCCCCTCGTCATCGTTATCACCGGCGCCCTGGCCGCGCTGACCCCGCCGGTCGCGCTGCTCAGCCTCGCCTTCAACCTGATCAGGCGACGGACCCGGCCGGGCCACGAGCGCCGGTCGCGGCTGCTGCGGGTGACCTTCCTGGGTCTCGCGTGGTCGGCGGCGGAGACCGCCGCCCTGACCGTTTTTCTCTGCCTGTGGCTGGTGAGCGGCTTCGGCGGACGCCTGGACACCGAGCCGTACCAGGTCCGGCACTACGCGGTCATGAAGTGGTTCCTTGACCTGATCTACCGGGCGGCGCGCCGCGCCTGCGGGCTCCGCGTGACCGTGACCGGCCCGCCAGAGGCGGGACCGCACGGCGACCGGCCGGTCATCGTGCTCAGCCGCCATGCCGGACCTGGCGACTCACTGTTGCTCATCCACCATCTGCTCAGCGTGTGCGAGCGCCGTCCCCGGGTCGTCATGAAGGCCACGCTGCAACTCGACCCGAGCGTAGACATCCTGGCCAACCGCCTTCCCAACGCGTTCCTGCGCCGTGCGGCGAACGCGGGCAAGCTGACCGCGTCCAGGCAGCACGCCGAGCAGATCAGGCGCCTCGCGGCCGGCATGAGCCGGCACAATGCCCTGGTCATCTTCCCCGAGGGGGGAAACTGGACCCCGCTGCGCTGGCGCCGGGGAGTCGACCGGCTGCGCCGGAGCGGCCGCCCCGACCTGGCCGAACGCGCGGCCGCGATGCCCAACCTGCTGCCGCCGCGGGCCAGGGGAGCCCTCACGGCGATCGCGGCCTGCCCGCAGGCGGACGTGATCTTCGTCGCCCACACGGGCCTTGACCACCTGGTCAGCGTCCGTGATGTCTGGCAGTGCCTTCGCGCCGACATGGAGATCCGTGCCCGCTGGTGGCGCGTTCCCGCGGCGAGCGTCCCCCGCTCGGCCGGCCGGGACGCCCAAGTTACCTGGCTTTACGACTGGTGGCAGCGCATCGACGCCTGGATCACGGCGGAAAACCCGGCGACACCGCAGACCGTGCCGGTTTCCGAGACTTACTCGCCTCTTTAAATTGACGCCACAGCTTCTTATTTGAGAACCAGGTAGATAAGCGACCCGAGCCCCGCGATCAGGCAGTAGATCCCGAATGGAGTCAGCGGCTTGTCCTCGCTGAAGTACTTCATGAGGAAGCGAACGGACAGGTAGGCGCCGATCCCGGCGATCAGTGACCCGACGAGCACCGGCCCGTGAATTCCCTTCGCCATCGGCCCGGTCAGGTCGGGCACCTTGAGCAGGCCCGCCGCGAGGATCACCGGCGCCGACAGCAGGAAGGAGAAGCGCACCGCGTCCTCGCGGCGCAGCCCCCGCCACATTCCGGCGACGGTGACGATACCGTCCCGGCTGATGCCTGGCAGCAGGGCGAGGATCTGGAAGGCCCCGACCAGCACCGCCTGCTTGTACCGCATGGTGGACAGCCGCCGGTCCGCGGCCACCGCCGGGTCGGCCGGGACGGCGCCGTCGCCAGTGCGCCCGCGGGGCACCTGCCCGGCCGCATGTCCGCCCCGACCCCCGGCCGCGTGCCCGTGCCGCCCCGTCGGCCGCCCGCCCCGCGGATCGCGAGGGTCAGCCGCCGGCTGCCACGCCGGCCCGGGCTGCCCGCTCCGCGGGTCCTGCGCGCTCCGCGGGTCCTGCCCGCTCCGCGGGTCCTGCCCGCTCCGCGGGTCCTGCCCGTACTGCTGCTGCCCGTACTGCTGCTGCCCGTACTGGTGCTGCCCGTGCTGCGGCTGACCGTACTGCGGCGGCTGACCGTACTGCGGCGGCTGCTGACCGTACTGCGGCGGCTGCCCGGACGGCGGCTGCTGACCGTACTGCGGCGGCTGCCCGGACGGCGGCTGCGGACGGTACTGCGGCGGCTGCCCGTACTGCGGCTGCTGCTGCCCGTACTCTGGCTGGCCGTACTGGTCCTGCCTGTCCTGCCCGTACGGCCAGTCGTCGTCCTGCCCGTACCGGGGATCAGCGGGCCCCTGCCCCTGCTGCTGCCAGGGCTGCTGCGAGTACCCCTCCGGCCCTGGCCCGCCCGTCGGCCGCCCGCCTCCGGGGCCGCCCCCGGGCCAGCCCCCTGCCGGCGGCCCGACCGGCCCGCCCGGTCGGCCAGGTCGGCCAGGTCCGGCGGGCCCGCTTGGCCCGTTTCCCCAGCCCCGCCCGCCGCCAGGCTGCCCGCCTGGCCCGGGAAACCCGCCGGCGGGCCCGGTGGGTCCGCCCGCAGCCCAGCCGGACGGCCCCACAGGAGGTCCGCCAGCGGTGGCCGTGACCGCCGCCGCCCGGCCGATCGCATCCCGTGACCGCCGCATCCGCTCGGTGCCCAGCAGGATGACCCCGTTGATCGCGAGGAAGACAGCGGTTAGTTCCGGCTTGGCGAACACGTCTGTGAACACCTTCTGCAGCGCCACTCCAGCGATGCCCACCGGGATCGTCGCCAGGATGATCATCCATGCCAGCCGTTCGTCGGGCGTGGTGACGGACCGCGTTCGCAGCGACGAGAAGAAGCCACGCACGATCCGCAGCCAGTCCCGCCAGAAGTACGCGATCATCGCGATCGCCGTCGCGACGTGCAGCCCAACGATGAACGCCAGGTACGGCGAGTTCGGCGCGGACACGTTCAGCGCGCTCGCCCAGCTCCCCCCGATCAGCGCCGGGAGGAGCACGTTGTGCCCCAGGCTGGAGACCGGGAAGAGCTCGGTCACGCCCTGGACGAGACCGGTGACGACCGCCTCGAGGTAGGTGAGGTGGTGCGACATCAGCGCGCCTCCCTTTCCATTGTCCCTGGGTTGAGAACACAATCAGAACAAAAGCTTCAGCGATCCAGAACGTATCCGCCGGCTGACAAGCGACCAGATTAGCCGGACACAGGGAGGACTTGGCGCACGGACCGCCGGTTTCCACGCCTCAACCACGGCGGCGGCGATCCTCTCGCATCGGTGGCCGGCGAGAGGCCCTGCGCCGCACCCTCGCGTAGGCGGGTGTGACCGCCAGGTCCGCCACTTCTCTGATATTCAGTCACTTAAATGGCAGATTGTCGTTTCTCCCGTGAAAAGGGGAGTAATCGGGAACGGTCAGTAAGCGCGACATAACGTTCGGAAAAATCTGCGGCGTGCCGCCGTTGTTTCGGCGAGGTTTGTGATGGTGGTTGTCGTAAAGTAACTGCCGATCCCCTCCGGGACACCCCCCCTCTTACCTTGGCCTCTTACCTCGTACCTCGGGCGGATACATGCGCTGTGCCTTCTCGTGGGCTACCCGGCCCGCGACGGCAAACAATTGCCAGCCCGGCGGCAATCACGCAGGCGGGGATATCGCCTGCGCGGTCGCCTCGCCGGGATCCATCCGGCTGCTCATCGGCGACGTGATGGGTCACGGAGCGCGCGCCGCGCGGACCGCCGCTCACGTCGCCCGTGCTTTCCGGCAATTCGCCCCGCAGGGGGAAGCTCTCCAGGTCGTCGCGGCGCGGCTGCACATGTTCGTCGCGGAGCACGTGGACAACGAGGAGTTCGTCACCGCGCAGTTCGTATCCATACCGATCGGCGCGGACGGCGAGGCGGAGATGGTGTGCTGCGGTCACCCGCCGGCCCTGCTGCTTCGCGCGGGCCGCGTGACACCGCTCGACTCCCTGCCGCCGTCGCCCCCGCTCGGCCTCCTCGATCTTGGCGGCTTCTCGCCCCGAGCCGATCTCCTCGGTGCCCGCCCCGGCGACAGCCTGCTCCTCTATACCGACGGGGTCAGCGAAGCGTACGACCGTGGCGGTCGCCCCTATCCGCTCGCCGATCGCGTCGCCGCCCTCTGCGCGCGGGTGAACGGGCGTCCAGAAGACAGCGGCGAGCGCGTGCCCGAGCGCCTCCGCGACGACCTGCTCGACTACGTGGACGGTGACCTGCGCGACGACGCCACGCTGCTGTACCTCCAGTTCGCCGACGCGGAGGCCGGCCAGCGCTCCGCCGTGGGAGCAGACGGCGAGGCCGGCGCCCGCGCCGGGTAGCCGGTCACTGTGGTCACGCCCGCCAGTTGTGCGTTATTAATAACATTTTCGCCACGGGTTTTGCGTCGCGCCCGATGGACGGCGCACAACCCAGAGCCACAATCGCGGAAGGACAGCCGTCACTGGGGCCGGAGGTTACCCGACATGGCGATGCCAACCGCACTGGAGATCTCACGACAAGCCACGCTGAAGCCGATAACAGAAATCGCCGAGAACATCGGCATCCCGCCGTGGCTCACCGAGCAGCACGGTGAGCACGTCGCGAAGATCGACCTAAATGCCATCGAAGAACTCCAGGACCGTCCGAAAGCGAAGTATGTAGTCGTCACTGCCATCACTCCCACCCCGTTGGGCGAGGGCAAGACGACCACGACTATCGGCCTCGGCATGGCATTCCGTCATATCGGCAAGAGGGCAACGATCGCGATCCGCCAGGCCTCCATGGGCCCCACGTTCGGCATCAAGGGCGGCGCGGCCGGCGGCGGGTACTCCCAGGCGGTCCCGTTTGAGCTGCTCAACCTGCACCTGACCGGTGACATGCACGCGGTCACCGCCGCGCACAACCAGATCGCCGCTATGGTCGACAACAGCCTCTACATGGGCAACCCCTTCGGCCTTGACCTCAACCAGATCACCTGGAAGCGGGTGATCGACATCAACGACCGGGCGCTGCGCAACATCGTGATCGGCCTTGGCGCCGCGGGAGACGGCGTCCCGAGGCAAGCAGGCTTCGACATCACCGCGGCGAGCGAGGTGATGGCGGTCCTTGCGCTGTCTAAGAGCCTGAAAGACCTGCGCCAGCGTCTCGGCAAGATCGTTGTCGGCTACACCAAGCAGGGCGAGCCGGTCACCGCCGAGCAACTCCAAGCGGCCGGCGCCGCGGCTGTCATGATGCGTGAGGCGCTCAAGCCGAACCTGCTGCAGACCTTGGAGAACACTCCGGTGTTCGTGCACGCCGGCCCCTTCGGCAACATCGCGCACGGCAATAGCAGTGTCGTCGCCGACCTGATCGGCATCCACACCGGCGACTTCCTCGTGACCGAGGCGGGCTTCGGCGCTGACATGGGGGCCGAGCGGTTCTTCAACATCAAGTGCCGGACGTCCGGGCTCAAGCCGGACGCCGCCGTGGTCGTCGCCACCGTCCGCGCGCTGAAGAGCCACTCGGGCAAGTACAAGGTCGTCGCGGGCCGCCCGCTCCCCGAGGAGATGCTCAAGGAGAACCCCGAGGACGTCGCGATCGGCGCCGCGAACCTCCGCAAGCAGCTGGAGAACATCCGCGCCCATGGCATCGAGCCGGTCGTCGCGATCAACGCGATGCCAAGCGACTTCGCCTCCGAGCGCGACGCCATCCACGAGGTGGCCGCGTCCATGGGCGTAAGGTCGGCGGTCGGCACCCACTTCGCTGACGGCGGCCGGGGCGCCACCGAGATCGCCGAAGCGGTCGTCGAAGCGGCGAGCAAGCCCGGCAACTTCCACTTCCTGTACCCGAGCGAAGCCACGCTCAGGGAGAAGATCGAGGCGCTCGCGACCAAGATCTACGGCGCCGACGGCGTGGACTACACCCCCCTCGCCAGCAGGCAACTGGACGGGTACGAGAAAAACGGCTTCGGCAGCCTCCCGGTCTGCATCGCCAAGACCCAGTACAGCCTCAGCCACGACGCCAACCTCAAGGGGGCCCCCACCGGTTTCCGCCTCCCGGTCCGCGAGGTCCGGGCCAGCGTCGGCGCCGGCTTCGTCTACCCGATCTGCGGTGACATGCGCACCATGCCCGGCCTGGCCAGCAAACCCGCCGCGATCAGCATCGACCTAGACGAAGACGGCAACATCGTCGGCCTCTACTGAACCCCGGGGGGCTGACCCCTCCGTTCCCCCGGTGTCCGCGCGGGCGGGTCCGATGGCGGGAAGCCGCCATGGTGCCGGACCCGTCCGCGCGGACGATGTTCGCGTTACGGACCTCACGGCGCACGGCGCTTGGAAATGCCCGGCTGGGTGCGCCCCGACCCGGCGGCGTCCAGCGGCGCTTCGTCCGTGAGCACACCGCTGATCTCGCTCGTCGGCTCGCCGCGCGTGTTCGTCGCCCGCAGCGCGATGAGCGCCGTCGCCACGAGGAAGACGGCGCCAGCGAGCAGCGCGCGGTGGAACCCGGCCGTGGCCGCCGCGTGCACTGCGAGCAGCGCGTTCGTCCGTGCGGCGGCGACCGCGGAGAGGACCGCCAGCCCCAGCGCCGCACCCACTTGGGTGGATGCGTTGATCAGCGCGCCGGCCAGGCCCGCGACCGATGGCGGCACCCCGGCGTTCGCCGCGGTCTGCACGCCGACGAACACTCCGCCGAGACCGAACGCCATGATCAGCAGGCCAGGAAACAGATCTGTCCAGTAATGGCCGTGCACCGGGAGGCGGGACAGCCAGTACACCCCGCCCGCCGCGATCAGCGCTCCGGTGACCATCAGCGGACGGGTCCCGGTGCGCGGGATCAAGCCCGTCCCGGTCCCGGCGGAGATCGCGACCATCAGCACGACCGGGACATAGGCAGAGCCGGCGCGCATGGGGGAGAAGCCGAGCACGTCCTGCATGTAAAGCGTGATGAAAAAGAAGGTGGAGTAGAACCCGGCCATCGCTATCACCTGCGACGTGTTGGCCGCCGCCGGCCCCTTGAGCCGCAAGATCGAGAGCGGCACGAGCGGGTGCCGTTGCCGCGCCTCGTTCACAACGAACGCGAGCAGCAGCGCCCCGGCCGGCGCCAGTTGCCGATCGTGCGGGCCGCGCCCCAGCCGTCGACGGGCGCGCGCACCAGCGCGAAGATCAGCAGCAGCATCCCGCCGGTGCCGAGGACCGCGCCGAGTGTGTCGAAGGCGCCCAGGGTCGGTCCCCTGTCCCTGGATAGTCGTGGCCCTTCGTCGATGAGCCGGAACGCGGCGACGAGGACAAGCGCGCAGACAGGCAGGTTCACGAAGAGCACCCAGCGCCAGCCCGGTCCCGCGGACAGGACGCCGCCGAGGAAAACCCCGGCGACCGAGGCCATGCCGGCCATGGCACCCCAGGCGCCGAGGGCCTTCTCCCGGTCGGTGCCGTAGCTGAAGCGCGTGGTGAGGATGGACAGTGCGGCCGGCGACATGAGCGCGGCGCCGAGCCCTTCGGCGAGCCGGGCACCGACCAGCATGCCGGAGTCCTGGGCCAGCCCGCCGCCAGCGACGCGGCGCCGAACAGCGCGGTCCCGGTCACCAGGATCAGGCGCCGCCCGAGCAGGTCGGCGAGCCGGCCGCCGAGCAGCAGGAAGCCTCCGTAGGTTACTACGTAGCCGCTGAGCACCCATTGCAGGTTCTGCACGCTGAAGTGCAGGTCCCGGGCGATGGACGGGAGCGCGACTCGCGGACATCGCAGCGGCGGCGGACATCCCGGTCGGCAACGTTTACTACTACTTCAAGACCAAGAACGACATCATCGAGGCCGTGGTCGAGTCGCACCTGCGCGACGCCGATGCGCTCCTCGCCAGCATCGAGGCCGGCCACGACGACCCGCGGAGCAGGCTGAAGGCGCTGTTCGCCGCGCTGGCCGGACAGACCGACCAGATCGCGCGCTACGGCTGCCCGCACGGCTCGCTCTGCCTGGGACTGGACAAGCGCGCCGACGGCCCTGGGCTGGCCGCCGAGCTCATGCGGGCTCCGATCGAGTGGATGCGGCGGCAGTTCGAGGCCATGGGCTGCCCGGACGCGTGCGACCTGGCCGTCCACCTCCTCGCCAGGTATCAGGGCGCAGCGCTGCTGACCAGCACGCTCCGCGACCCGGACCTGATGACCCGCGAGGCCGCCCAAGCGGCCGAATGGATCGACACGCTCGGGTGAACACCAACCCGTTTCTGGACGGTCACGGCCGGCGCGCCGTGCTGACCGCACCGCCCGCTAGGCAGGTGGTAAGCGCCTCCGACGTCGGCGAGCGGGTGCCCACGGGTGGAACGCGCCGGCCAGACGCGGTGGCGAGTTACTCAATTCCGTTTAATTTTCTTCAAATAACTCTCAATAAGCATTCAGTTCTCCTACAGTTTGCGCGAAGGTGTCACGCTCTGAGGGAGAACGCGAATGGTGCGCGGTCGGCCGGTTTTCGCCGGGATGGTAATGGTTGTCGCGGTAGGCACGTGCTGTCTGGCGGCTGTCGCCTGCAGCAGCAGCCCTTCGGACCCGCTGGCGAACGTGACCGGGCTCAAAGTTGCGACGGAGGCCGTCGACAATCTCCAGGCCGCCCCGAGCCTGACGATGGACGGCGCCGGCACCGAGTCAGGCCAGACCGTCAGCGTCAACCTCGGCATCATTCCCGGCAAGGGCTGCACCGGGACAATCGGGGAGGGGAGCAAGGGCAGCGTGTCGGTAGTCGAGATCGGCGCGAGCCTCTACCTCAAGCTCGACAACACGATGTGGCAGACCATCGCGGGGTCCGAGGCGGCCAAGGTCGTCCAGCTCGTGGACGGCAGGTACGTCAAGGAATCGGCCTCAAGCAGCACGTCAGGTGCGAGCAGCAGCTGTAACATATCTCAGGTCTTCGGGCCGAACATGCTGTCTGCGACCTTCACCAAGGACCAGGTCACCACGCTTGACGGCATCCGGGTGCTGCCGCTCAAGGATTCCGACGGCGGGACGATGTACGTGTCCGACACCAGCAAGCCGGAACTCGTCGAGATCAGCGTCCCCAAGGGCACGGCCAGCACGACCGGCCAGTTCACCATTAACGTCGGCGCACCGGTCACGCTGACCGCGCCCCCGGCCAGCCAGGTGATAAACGCCTCCGACCTCGGACTGTGATCAGAAAGCGGGAAACGCGAACCGTTCTGGATGACCCAGGACATCAGCACTACTATTGCCACGGCATAAGCGTCATGTGACAGCAGTCGCGAATGAGGTGAGCGCGGTGGCCATACCGGTCATTCAGTGGGTTCTCATCGCCGGGCTCGTCGTGCTCGTCGCGGCGGGAGTCGCCTTCGAGGTCTTCTGCCTTTACGCGCTGGCCAAGACCGAGCATCCCCGGTACCTGCCGAAGTGGGCATGGGCGCTGATCATCTGCGCCTCCGGCCTGGGCGGCTTCGCCTTCCTCGCCTTCGGCGCCGACTAACCCCAGACCTGCTGCGCGGTACGGGTGACCAGTTCCAGCTTGCGCCTCTCCTCGTCGACGGTCAGCAGGTTGCCCCGTTCCGTCGACGCGAACCCGCACTGCGGTGACAGCGCCAGGTTCTCGGCGGGCACGTACCTGGCCGCCTCGTCGATCCGCCGCCGCAGGTCGTCCTGGGATTCGAGTACCGGCGTCTTCGATGACACGAGCCCGAGGACGACCGTGACGCCCGGACGGACGAAGCGCAGCGGCTCGAACCCGCCAGCCCGCTCGGTGTCGTACTCGAGCAGGAACCGGTCCACGTCCATGGTCCCGAACAGCCGCTCCGCCACTGGCTCGTAGCTGCCGGCGGACAGCCATGCGCTGCGGTTGTTGCCGCGGCAGATGTGCATGCCGATCGTGATGTCCCGGCTCGCGGCGCGGGCCGCCGCGATCATAGCCCGGTCGGCGGCGAGCGTCGATTCCAGGATGACCGACGGGGGCACGTCATCCATGCCCCGCGAGCCACGGTAGTCGTCATCGAGCACCAGGAGGTAGGCGAGCGAGTCAAGCTGGAGCCAGCGCGCTCCCTGGTTCACCAGGTCGGTGATCTCCTCGATCTGCAGCCGCACCAGGTCGGCAACCAGGTCGGCCGGGGTCGGGTAGGCGGCGGCGGACAGGCCCGGCCGCCACAGTTGCGCGCCCATCGAGGAACTGATCATCGTGATCTTGTAGGGGCCGGGGGAGTGCTCGGCCATGAACGCCGCCTCGACGCTGGTCCGCGCGTTCTTCCGGTAGACCTTGCCGTTGACCGCGGCGTAGCTGAGGCTGGTCTCCTCCGGCGGCGGGGTGCTGCCTGCGCGGTGCCACGTCGGCGGGTACTGGGACGGTGCGCTGACCGTCCCGCCGACCGACTCCATGATCCCGGCCATCCAGGTTTCCCTGCGGACCTCGCCATCGGTGTAGACACCGATCCCGGCGGAGCGCTGCACCGCGATCGCGTCGAGTGCGGCGCGGTCCTCCACCTCCCGCAGTTCCTCGTCAGACAGTTCGCCGGCGCGGTGCCGCGCCCGAGCGTCAAGCAGGTACGCGGGACGCAGCAGGCTGCCGACGTGCTCCGCGTGAACGGAAGCGTGACGAGATCCGGGCGCGGCCATCGCGACGCCTCCTAGCCCCAGACCCTCGCCGCGGTGTCGACGACGAGCTCCAGCTTGGCCTTCTGCTCGTCCGGGGTGAGGACGTTGCCGGCCGAGGTGGAGGCGAATCCGCACTGCGGTGACAGGGCCAGGTTCTCGAGCGGCACGTACCTGGCGGCCGCGTCGATCCGGCGCCGCAGCGCGTCCTGCGATTCGAGTACCGGCGTCTTCGACGATATGAGACCAAGCACGACGACCGCGCCCGGCCGGACGAAGCGCAGCGGCTCGAACCCGCCGGACCGCTCATCGTCGTACTCAAGCAGGAACCGGTCCACCGGCACGGTGCTGAACAACTGCTCGGCGACCGGTTCGTACCCGCCCCTGGCCATGTAGGCGGAGCGGTTGTTGCCGCGGCAGATGTGCATCCCGACGGTCACGCCGGGGTTGGCCGTCTTGATCCCGTTGACGATCGCCGTGTCCGCGGCGACCGACGCGGCGAGGATGATCTGGGGGTCCATCGGGTTCAGCGTCGCCGCCCGGAACTCGTCGTCGAACACCTGGTTGTAGGAGAGCGAGTCAAGCTGCACCCAGCTCGTCCCCAGCGAGGCGAGTTCGGCGACCTCCGCGATCTGCAGCGCTACCAGGTCATTGACCAACTCCGCCGGGTCGGGATAGGCCTCGTCGCTCACCCCGGGCTGCCAGGTCATCGCGCCCATCGCCGCCGACATCATGGTGATCTTGAACTGGCCGGGCACCTGCGCGGCCATGTACCTGGCCTCGACAGCGGTCAGGTGGTCCTTCTGGAACACCTTGGACGTCGCCGCCGTCATGACGAAGTCGGTCTCCTCCTCCGGCGGGATCTCACCGCTCGTCCGGTGCCAGGTGACCATCGGGGTCCGCACCGGGCTCATCCCGCCGATCGACTCGAGGATTCCGGTCATCCAGTTGGTCCGCCGCACCTCGCCATCGGTGAACACCCGGATCCCAGCCGACCGCTGCATCTCGACGTTCTCCGCGGCCGCACGGTCCTCCGCCGCACGCAGCTCACCCTCGGTGATCTTCCCGGCCTTGTGGTCGGCACGGGCGGTCAGCAGCCACGGCTGGCGCAGCAGGCTGCCGACGTGCTCTGCATGAATATCAGTTGCCATGACTTCCGTCTCCTTCGCGCGGATGCCCCATACGTAAGCGACCTGTCACATAATCTCCGCCCTCGTCCGCGCCCGGGCAACCCCTCCAGCCACAAAACTAAAGCCGGCTCATTTGCGTGCCCGGGCCGCCGCTGGCCTTCACCCCAGCCCCGGGCCTTTCCGTGTCCGTTAACCGCTGAGTAGAAGTTGGCAGAAATGCTTTCCCGCCGGGCCAAGGGAAGTGGAAAGTAAACATCGACAGGCGTGTATTCCGTGGCGCCGGTCAGCAGCAGCCGGAGTTCTCCCGGGCATTCCGGGTGGCCTCCCGGCGGGTCGGCCGGGCCGTGGCGCGGTCGGAGCACCAGCCGTGTGGGATCGTTAGCCTCGTGACGGTCCGTGTTCAATCCGTCACGCATGACCTCGTACCGTTTCTACCAGGCGTTCGTGATCGTTGGGCGCGAGTACGGATGCCGGAAAGGACGACCATGACCATCGCAATGCCGGACGCCATCGTCCCCGCCACGCTGCCCGGCGGCTATCCGGCCTATCTCGGCTACCTTGACGGCTTCTGGCCGACTTATACCGAGCTTGCCTCGATGTTCCCGTCGGCGCACCAGGTGATCCTGACCGTCCGGGGCGGCTCGGCGGCCGCCACCGGCTGCGACGTCGAGTCAGGCGACCTCACCCCGTCCGGGGGCGTCGAGTGGGCCGACGGACAACTCCGTGCCGGAGCGTGGCGCCCGGTCATCTACGCCAGCGCCGACACGATGACCACCTCCATCATCCCGGGCCTGGAGCGGGTGAAGATTCCCCTCGCCTCGGTGCGGCTGCTCAGTGCCCACTACGGGCTGGGCGAGCACATCTGCGGTCCGGCCACCTGCGGCGCCATTCCCGTCGCCGTGGACGGCACCCAGTGGACGGACGGCTTCCCCGGGGTGGGCGGAGCGCTGATCGACATGTCTGCGCTGAACGACGACTTCTTCGCGGCACCCGGCGAGTGGGTGTTCGGCCCGGTGCGCTCGCTCCAGGTCCTCGCTGTGGGGCCAAGTTCGGTGCGGCTGTCGTGGGACAGTCCCGAAGTCCCGGAGCCCGGTGCAGTCGTCAGCTACCAGGTCACCATCCGGAAGGACGGGGATGACCTGCCGTCCTACCCGCGCAGCGAGGTCAAGGGGGGCAACCCGGAGGACTTCCAATTCGGCAGCCTGCCCGCCGGGACGGCGCTCACGGCGATGGTCCGCGCCATGGGGGCGAACGGCAGCCACGCCTCTGCGTGGGCGTCGGTGGAGTTCACCACCCCCAGGTAGCCGCGGCTGCTAGAAGAACTCGAAGTACTCCCGCATTTCCCAGTCGCTGACCTCGTCCGGCGCGTCGGCCTTGCCCAGTTCGGCCAGCCCGGCCTCGTAACGGGAGATCTCGGCTCGCTTCATCATCACCAGGTAATCCACGAGCGTGTCGCCGAACGCGGCGCGGTAGAACGAGTCGCCGTCCAGCGACTTCACCGCGGCGGCAAGCGAGGTGGGCAGCGGAACGAGGCCCTCGGCCGCGTAGGGGTCGGCCTCGACGGGCGGGGGCGGGGTGAGGCCGCGCGTCACGCCGTCCAGGCCCGCGGCGAGGCTGGCCGCGAGGTACAGGTACGGGTTGGCGGCAGGCTCCCCGGCGCGGTACTCGATATGCGCGCTGGCGTCGCCGGGGGAGCCCTGCACCCGGATGAGCGCGCCCCGGTTCTCGATCGCCCAGGCCACCCGGTCCGGTGCGAACGAGTACGGCCGGAACCGCTTGTAGCCGTTGACGGTCGGGGCGGCGAACGGCAGCGACGGCACCGCGTGCTCGATGAGGCCGGCGACATAGGACAGGCCGGTATCGGACAGCGGCTGTGATTCCGAGGCGAACGCGTTGAAGCCGCCGGCCAGGGACGTGAGCGACTGGTGCAGGTGCCACCCGGATGCGGTGATGTTCGCAAGAGCGGGCCGGGACATGAACGTGGCGAGCAGCCCGTGCCGCTGGCAGACCTGCTTGACCGCGGACCTGAAGAGCACCGCCGCGTCGGCCGCCGCCAGTCCGGTCATCGGCGCGAGCGTGACCTCGACCTGTCCAGGACCCCACTCGTCCTCCATGGACCGGGGCGGCAGGCCGACCCCCCACAGTGCGTCGCGCAGCGCGTCGAGCGTCACCGCCATCGAGTCGAGCCGGGTCTCCGACAGGAACTGGTAACCGCGCTCGAAGATCGACACTGCGGGCGGCGGGGGAGTGAACCCCGCTTCCTCTGGCGCGAGCCGCTCGGCGACGGGCCTGAAGATGGAGAACTCGATCTCAAGGCCGACGGTGAAGTCATAGCCCCGGTCACGAAGTCCGGTTAGCTGCCGGCGCAGCAGCCCGCGCGCGTCAAGCGGCACCGGCTGCCCGGTGGAGAAGTACGCGTCGCACAGCAGCCAGCCTGTCCGGTCCGCCCAGGGCAGGACCTGGAATGTCGCCGGGTCGGGCACGAGCACGATGTCGGGGAATCCGGTGAACTCCGGGATGCCGAACCCGCCGCCCGCCGCGAACGGCGGCACGAACACGTTGTTCCCGCTGTCGAGGGAGTAGATGGCACCGGAGAAGTCGATCCCGTTGCCGAACGTGCTGACCGCCGCCTCCGGCGACACGGCCCTGGTCCGCAGGATGCCGTGCTGGTCCGCCAGTGCCAGGCGCACCGTCCGCAGCCGGTTGGTCAGAATCCGCTCCGCTACCTCGCCCGCGAGCGCGACCGCTGAGTCAGACAGCAGCCCGTGCCGCGCGACAAACCCCGGCTGCCCGACACCCGCCTTCGCACCAGTGCTCACCCAAGCAGATTAAGCACAGGCACCGGATTGCGGTAGGGGCGTTCCCGGACTAGAACCGGCCCGCCGCGACAATGAGAGCAAGGACAAGCAGCACGAAGGGCATCGCGATGCCCGTGTAGTCCTTCATCCGGGTGTGCACGATCGTCGCGCCGGCCATCACGATCGCGCAGCCAACCGCGGCGACGGGGGTGAGCACCGGGGCGATGTTCAGCGCACGGGGCAGGATGAGCCCGATCGCGCCGAGCACCTCAACGGTGCCGAGCGCCCTGAGCTGCCCCCGTGACCATGTCTTCGACCACGCCATGGTGGTGACGAGCTTTTCCTTCTGCACCGCGATCTTCATCGCGCCGGCCAGCAGGAACATGGCCGCGAGCAGGCCGGCGGCGATCCACAGGAAGATGTTCACTGCTCCTCCTCAATGACTTAAAGCGTGAACTGAACCATACTGCCCTATGACTTAAAGATGCAAGTGGAGGCAGTCCGTGATCCGACTTCAAGCCTTAAGTTATCCTGAGCACCGTGGACACCCCAGGGGAGGCGCAGGCCGCTGTTGAGCCGCGCTGGCTCGACACCGAGGAGCGAGCCGCGTGGCTGTCGCTGATGAGCCTGCTCATCAAGCTGCCCGCCGCGCTCGACGCGCAGCTGCAACGGGACGCGGGTCTGAGCCACTTCGAGTACACGGTGCTCGCCGGGCTGTCCGAGGCCCCGGGCGGCTCCCTGCGGATGAGCGTCCTCGCCGCCCTGGCCGACGGCTCGCTGCCCCGGCTGTCGCAGGTCATCGCCCGCCTGGAGCGGCGGGACCTGGTCCGCCGCACCCCTGACCCTGACGACGGCCGCTACACCCTGGCCGTGCTCACCGACGCGGGCCGTGACGCCGTGACGGCGGCGGCCCCCGGCCACGTGGAGACCGTGCGGAATCTCGTCTTCGACCCGCTGACCAAGGCCAAGACCCGCCAGCTCCGTGACATCTGCCTGCGCGTCCTGCGGGCCGTCGACCCGGGCGGGCACTGCTTCGACCACCTCCGCTGAGCCCGCGCGAGTAACACGCAGGATCAGACCGTTTCCGGGGTCAGACTCGTGGGATCTTGCCTGGTCACCGGCATGATCGCATGCCGAGGGCCGCAGACTCCTAGGTGAGCAGCTTCACCAGTGCCAGGGTGCCGACGCAGATGATCAGCACGCGCAGCGCCCAGGGCGGCAGTTTCCGCCCGACCCGCGCCCCCAGTTGCCCGCCGAGTACCGCGCCGGCCGCGATCAGCCCGGCCACTGCCCAGTCGACGTGCGTGGCGAGCACGAACACCACCGCCGCCATCCCGTTGACCAGGCCGGCCAGGACGTTCTTGACCGCGTTGATCCGCTGCATGCTGTCGGTGAAGGCCACGCCCATGAGCCCGAGGAGCAGCACCCCCTGGGCGGCACCGAAGTACCCGCCGTAGACCCCGGACAGGAACACGAGCACGCAGAGCACCGGACCGCCCGCCTGCACCGCCGTCTCCTGGCTCACCGGGATGGCCACGCCCACGGCGCCCGGCCCGCCCGCGGTACCCGGTCCGCCCGCGGTACCCGGTCCGTCCATGGCGCCCGCCTCGCCCCCGTCGCCGGCCGCGGCCCTGGCCTGCGCTCGCGCCGCCTGGCGCCTGGACACCCACTTCGACAGCCACGGCTGGAATACGACCATGACCAGGGCGATCCCGATCAGCACCGGCACGATCGCCTTGAATGCCCCGGCCGGCAGCACGAGCAGCAGGATCGCGCCAACGAGCCCGCCGCACAGCGACGCGGTCCCGAGCCGCAGTATCCGGCGCCGCTGCCCGGTGAGTTCCGCCCGGTAGCCGTGCACCCCGGAAGCCACACCCGGCACCAGCCCGACGTTGTTGGACACGTTCGCCAGCACCGGCGGGTACCCGAATGCCAGCAGCGTGGGGAAGGTAATCAGCGTCCCGGAGCCGACCACGGTGTTGATCGTGCCCGCCGCAAGCCCGACCGCGAAGATGGCGATGGCTTGCAAGACGCTATGGTGCACACGTTTACGCTAAGGCCGTCGGCCGCGCCTGCCACCACTGACGGAGTGTGACAACGGTCTCAGCGCGCGGGAATGGTCAGCGACGGGATCCTCGGGAACCGGCATTTCCCGCCACCAGCGGGGGCGCCGCCGGCCGCCGGGCGACGTCCAGCACGAACCGCCTGACCAGGCCGTGCGCCCGGGCCGCGGCACCGTCCGCCAGCGTCCGCGACTGCTCGATCAGCGCCAGGGCGCTGATGCCTTCCTCGGTCTCGGTGACCCGCTCCGAGCCGGTCGCGGCCAGCCAGGACTCGAGTACGCGGTCCGTCACCTCTGGATGGAACTGCAACCCGAGGCAGCGCCCGTACACGAAGGCCTGGTTGGCGAGCGCCGTCCGCGCCACCGCCGGCACGCCGGCCGGCAGCAGGAACCGGTCGAAATGCCAGGAGAGCCACGGCCCGGAATCGATGAGCGCGGGCTCGTCGGATGCCACCGACAGCCAGCCGATCTCCGGGATCGGTGCCCGGGATACCGAGCCGCCCACCGCGGCGGCGAGCATCTGCCCGCCGAAGCAGATCCCCATTGTCGGCACCCCTACTGAGATAAGCGACCGCGCGTAGCCGATCTCGTCGGAGATCCACGGGATCGCCGCCGTGTCGTACACCGACCACGCCGCCCCGAAGAACACCACGGCGTCGTAGGCGGACACCGCGGGGAAGGTCACCGTCACGTCGGGGCGCTGGAACCGCTCCGCGGGCACCACCACCATCTCGGACACGTCCCAGCCCGCCGCGGCGAAACCGTCGCCGATCAGCCCGCTCGGCGAGAAATGATCCTGCATAACAAAGAGAACCCGCACAAACGGAGCTTATCCGGCGTCACCGGTCGTCGAAGATGCGCTCCCGCAGCCCGAACAGCGGGAACAGCCGCTCGGCGTCCAGGAAGTACGTCAGCCGGCTGAACTTACCGCCAGCCGTTTGGTGCACCTGCAGCGCCCACGGCGCGAAGCCACCATGCTCGGGGTCGGGCTTGTACTGTGCCCAGGCGCGCACGCCGTTGGCCCGCACCGGCACGAGGATGGATCCGGCGCAGGCGCTCGCCCCCGGCTGCACCATCCACGCCGTGATGTTCGCGGCCCCCCGGATCCACATCTCGAAAGGGGGCATGGTCTGCAGCGCGTCGTCGCGCAGCAGCGCGAGCAGCGCCTTCATGTCGTAGCGCTGGAAGGCGTCCACGTAGCGGGCGAGCAGTTCCGCGTTCTCCGGCTCCACCTCGCCGGGCCGCTGGTGCTCAGGCAGGGCCGCCAGTGCCGTCCGCGCCCGCTGCAGCGCGCTGTTCACCGAGGCCACGGTCGCATCCAGCACCACAGCCGCCTCGGCCGCTGGCATGCGCAGCACCTCGCACATGATCAGGGCCGCGCGCTGCCGCGCCGGCAGGTGCTGCAGCGCGGTCACGAAGGCGAGCCGCACCGAGTCCCGCACCGCCGCGATCTCCGCCGGATCGCCGTGGTCGGGCACGACCCGATCATCAGGGATGGGCGTCACCCACAGGTCCTCGGCGGGCCACGGCCGCAGGTACGACTCGACCGGGGGAGAGGCGGGCCCGAGGTCCATCGGCAGCGCCCGCCGCTTCTCGCCGCGCAGCGAGTCCAGGCATACGTTCGTCGCGATGCGGTACAGCCAGGACCGCAGCGAGGACCGCCCCTCGAACCCCTCGGCGCCCTTCCACGCGCGCAGCATGGTCTCTTGCACCGCGTCATCGGCCTCAAAGGCCGACCCGAGCATCCGGTAGCAGTACCCGGTCAGCTCCCGCCGGTAGAACTCAAGGTCGTCAGTGATTGCTGTCGCCGTCACGGTTCACCACTGTAGGCCGTACCTCCGACATTTTACGCCGAACGATTGCGGCTCCGTCTGGCCGCGCGGCTATGTCAGCTCGAGCAGCAGTTTGACGAGCTCAGCCGGCCGGTTGATGGGGATCAGGTGGTCGGTGTCGATCTCGCGGTACCGCCAGGCCGGATCGGTCTTAGCGTGCTCGGCCGCCCGCCAGAACGCACTGGCTCCGGTGCCCGTGGCGGCGCGCGGTTCCTGCAGGGCCTTGATATAGGTGCGGGTGAAGGGGTAGCCCTCGAGCGGCTGGCGCAGCCGGACCGCCTCGGTGAAGCAGCCGACCGGGTGCCAGGACCGCCGCGCGCTGAACCAGTCGGCCTGCGAGTCGTCCTCAGCCGGCCGGTACAGCGGCTCGACCAGCCAGGTGCTGCCCGGCCCGATCGCCGGGGCGCGGTAGGGGGCCCCGGTGAGATCGGTGAGCGATTCCCCGTCACCGGGCTTGAACGCGTCCAGGTAGACCAGGTGCGCGACCCGGTCCGCGACGTGCTCGAGCGCCCCTGTGACCACCATGCCGCCGTAGGAGTAGCCGAGCAGCACGATGTCGGTCAGGTCTTCGTACAGGATCGTGTTCACCACGTCGGTGATGTGCGTGGTGAGGTCGACCTGCGGCGACGCCAGATGCGTCCGCTCACCGATCCCGGTCAGCGACGGGGTGAACACCTCGTGGCCCGCCGCGCGCAGCGGCCCGCGCACGTACTTGAACCCGTAAGACCCGCCCCACGCCCCGTGCACCAGAACAAACGTCGTCATGGCGGGGACGTTAGACGTGCTCACCGCCTCCCCGCAATAGCCGCCGTGCCGGTAATCACGTGTCCGACATGAGTGCCGGCGACCAAATCTGGTGGTGCGCTCCGTGATGTCCCGCGGCCGCGGGCCGGCTGATGCTTTCCGTGATGCAGATCCCGGGCCCGAGGGGGGCTCCGGGGCAGTGTCAGGGAGGACACCATGCAACCGGGGAACAACGGGAATCGCAGACTTCGCCTGGCGGGGACGAGGCGCACGCGCGCGGCCGCGTTTGGGGTGGCAGGCGCCGCGGCCGCCGCGGCGATCGTCGGGATGGCGCTGCCGGCCGGCGCGACGCCGGTGACCGCTCAGCACGGGGGACACTGGGGCACCGAGCATTTCCAGATGATGAACACCACGACCAGCCAGACCTCGACCACGAACCCGGTCGTCGCCTACGGTGTGCTCACCGCCGGCGGTACCGACATCGAGAACGCGAACGGCACCGATACGTTCGTCTTCCCAGGCGGCACCTTCACGGTGACCCACACGCCGGCGCCGGGCTCACCGCAGCAGCCCACCATCAACACACAGACCTGCATGTTCCAGATCACCCAGACGGGCACGTTCAAGCTCAGCGGCGGCACCGGCAAGTACTGGCACATTAGTGGCGGCGGCAGCTACCGGCTGTCCGTCATCGGCATCGGCTCGAAGCTCGCCAACGGCGCGTGCAACCAGTCAGAGACCGCCCCGCTGGTCGCCCAGCAGCAGCTCATCCAGGCTGTCGGCAAGATCAGGCTCTAGTAACGGCACTAATCGGCAACAGTCGCGCCGCCCGGTCGCCGGGGCGGTACCGCGCAGGCGGCGCGGCAGATGAGCGAACCGGCTCCGGAGTATCTGCTCCCAGGAGCCGGTTCGTATCGTTGCCGCCTTAGCCCGGCATGTTCGCCTCAATGTCGCCGGGCACCTGGGTGTCCCCGGGCACGGTCGCGCCGGCAACCGTGCCAGCGCGGAACCGTCCGGCCCGGCACCGGGCCGGTAATCGCGTATCGGTCGTGATCCCCGGGTACCAAACCGTGACTGTGGGCTACCAAAGTTGGTGGTGCGCTCCGTGATGAAGAGCGGCCGCAGAGTGGTACATGCTTTCCATGATGCAGATTCCGGGGCTCGAGGGGGGTTCCGGGCCAGTGTCAAGGAGGACACCATGAAAGCGGGGACCAACGGGAATCGCAGACTCGGCCTGGCGGGGACAAGGCGCACGCGCGCGGCCTCGCTTGGGGTGGCGGGCGCGGCCGCCGCCGCGGCGGTGGTCGGGCTGGCGGTGCCGGCCAGCGCGTCGCCGGCCCCGGCACGTGCCGCGGCGGTCAGCGGCACCGAGAACTTCCAGGCGATGAACACCACCACCAGCCAGACTTCGACCAAGAACCCGCTCATCGCCTACGGCGTGTTCACCGCCGCGGGAACCGACGTCGAGAACGCAAACGGCACAGACACGTTCGTCTTCCCTGGCGGCTCCTTCACTGTGACGCACACGCCGGCACCCGGCTCGCCGCAGCAACCCACCCTTAACATGCAGACCTGCCTGATCCAGTTCGCCCAGACCGGCACGTTCAAGCTGAGCGGCGGCACCGGCACGTACCGGAACATCAGCGGCAGCGGCACGTACAAACTGTCCATCATCGGCATCAGCTCCAGGCTGGCGAACGGCAAATGCAACCCGTCCCAGACCGCTCCGCTGGCCGCCAGCCAGCTGCTCATCCAGGGCGTCGCCAAGATCAAGCTCTAGTAACGGCACCCGCGGTACGCCCCCTCGCTAGGCGGGCCGCGCAAGCCGCCGCGAAATGCGGGAACCGTCCTTGCTGCCTCAGTCCGGCAGGTTCGCCTCGATGACGGCGAGCACAACGCTGCCGTTCTTGCCGTCGCGCCTGACTCCGACTTAGACTGAACGTTCAGTCAAACCCGGAAACCCGGCAGACAGAAGAGGCGCCACGGTGCTCACCCAGGCCAACAGCAAACTCGCCGACATCATCGCCGAACAGGAAGCGGTCTTCGTCAAACGCCAGCCGAAGTCCGCCGCGCTCGCCGCCCGCGCCACCAGCGTGCTGGCCGGCGGCGTCACCTCAAACTGGCAGATCACCCAGCCGCAGCCGGTCTGGCTCAGCTTCGGCTCCGGCGGCAAGGTCTACGACGCGGACGGCAACCCGTACGTAGACCTGCACGGCGGCTACGGTGCCGCCCTCGCCGGGCACGCCCACCCGGCCATCGTCAAGGCGGTCACCGGCCAGGTAACACGCGGCACCCACTTCGCGCAGCCGACGGAGAACGCGATCGTGGTCGCCGCCGAACTGGCAGGACGCTGGGGACTCCCGCGCTGGCGGTTCGCCAACTCGGGGACCGAGGCCACCATGGACGCGGTTCACCTCATGCGCGCCTACACCGGCCGGGACCTCATCATCAAGGTCGAGGGCGGCTATCACGGCCACCACGACTCGGTCCAGGTCTCGGTCATGCCGGACAAGGACGAGGCGGGCCCCAGGGACAGCCCCAGCCAGGTTCCGTCCTCCGCCGGCATTCCCGCGGCGATCACCGGCCTCACGCTGATCGCCCAGTTCAACGACCTCGGGAGCGTCGCCAGGCTGCTCGACCGGCACGAGGGCCAGGTCGCCGGCATGATCGTCGAGCCCGTCATGATGAACGCCGGCATCATCCACCCGTTGCCCGGCTACCTCGCCGCCCTGCGCGACCTGCTGCACGACCACGGCGCGCTGCTCACGTTCGACGAGGTCAAGACCGGACTCACGGTCGGCCCTGGCGGCGTCACCGCGCTCTGCGGGGTCACGCCGGACCTGGTCTGCCTGGCCAAGTCGCTCGGCGGGGGAGTGGCCGTTGCGGCGATCGGCGGCAGCGAGGCACTGATGGACCACGTGGCAAGCGGCGGCTACGAGATGGTCGGCACCTTCAACGGGAACCCCCTGGCGATGGCCGCGGCCCGGGCGATGCTGACCGAGGTCGCCACCGAAGACGCGTACCGGAGGATCGACCGCCTGCGTCAGCGCGCCGCCGCCGGCATCAGCGCCGCGATCAGCGATTTCGGCCTGACCGGGCACGTCGTGACGGCCGGCGCCAAGGGCTGTGTGGTCTTCTCGCCGGAACCAGTCCACGACTACCGCGGCTTCCTGACCGTCGATGACTCCCTGAGCCACGCGCACTGGCTGTTCCAGCACAACGGCGGGGTGTTCCTGCCGCCCTGGGGCAAGATCGAGCAGTGGCTGATATCCGTCCAGCACGACGAATCAGACATCGACCTGCTCATCGCCAACTTCACGGCATTCGCCGCCGCGGTCAGCGGGTAGCGGAAAGCGGCGGATAGCGGATAAGCTCCGCAATCCATTCTTTACAGATGAAACCTTGCCACGGGACCGTACCGGGAGTTCAATTGGCTGAACATTCAGTCAAGCAAGGCCCGGTTGACGAAGCATTAGCCCGCACTCGGCAGCACCGCACTGGCGAGGTCAACACAGGGAGAACGGCCATTGGTACACCCGCGTGAAGGCTGGCAAGGCCACGGGATGCCGCGCCGCCGGTTCCTCAAGGGCGGCGTAGGCCTGTCCGCGCTCGCCGCACTCGGCGCGGGCGGCGCCCTGACCGGCTGCGCCTCCGACCTGACAGGCTCAGGCACACTGCCGCTGCCGCGGCCCGGCAATCCGGTGAAATGGCCGGTCTTCACGGGCAACACCGCGATTAAGTCCGGGCTGGCGGCCGAGCGCGACGCGACCCTCCAGATTTACATCTGGGAGGCGTACATCAACCAGGACGTGGTGAACGGCTTCGCCAAGAAGTACAAGTGCAAGGCGCAGGTCACCACGTTCAACACGATGGACGAGGCACTGTCGAAACTGCGCAGCGGCCTGACCTTCGACGTGCTCGTCGGGGCCACCCCCGACGTGCTCGGACAGCTCGTCGAAGGTCAGCTCGCCCAGCCGCTGAACCACTCCTACATCCCGAACATCAGCCAGGCCTGGCCCGACTACACCAACCCCTTCTACGACGTGGACTGGCAGTACACGGTTCCGTACACCATCTACACGACCGGAATCACCTGGC
>Ga0335073_10000890_pt1 | contig 39439 bp, 32 predicted proteins | sample Lox_Sample_22_FD_207093 | JGI IMG/M metagenome (GOLD analysis project Ga0335073, IMG submission 207093) | Soil microbial communities from Loxahatchee National Wildlife Refuge, Florida, United States - Lox_Sample_2.2 | ecosystem: Environmental > Terrestrial > Soil > Wetlands | place: USA... | reverse complement strand
AGGATCCCGGCACGAGCCCGCCGATATCCGCCTTGTGCGCCACCGACACGCCGAAGCCGACGAGCCTTCCCTGATAGAAGGCCGGCGTCACCGCCACCATGTCGGGCGCGTGCGAGCTTCCGGCCTTGTAGGGATCGTTGGTGATGAAGCTTTGCCCCGGCTCGAGCCCGGACGCGGGATAGCGCTGCAGCACCGCCTGCACGGCAAGCTGATACTGCATGAAGTGGAACTGGATGCCGCCGCCGACCAGAACCACCCTGCCATCGGCGTCGGTGAGGCCGGCGGTGCCGTCCTTCGATTCCCGCAGGATCGGCGAATAGCCGCTGTGATAGAGGGCGTATTCCATGCTGGCCGCCGCTTCGCGCAGGCGGCTCGCCACGATCTCGGTGGTGATGGGGTCAATTTTCATGACAATTGATAATCAGGATGCCATGGGGGTCGACGGTCGCGCGGTCGCCGGCGAGGACCAGCGTGGTGGCGTCGAACTGCTCGATGACGGCCGGCCCGGCGATGCGGTCGCCCGCCGCCAGCGCCGCCCGGTCATAGATTTGGGCGGCAACGAAGCCGCCGGTCTCGAGGTCATAGACCGGCCGCTCGCCCTTGGGACAGGGCGGCAGACCGTTGCCTTGCACTAATTGTTTCAGCTCGAGGCGCGGCACGTCGATCTCGGCCTGAAGGCGGAACGTCACGATCTCCGCATCCTCGCGCGGCGCCGACTGGCCATAGACGCGGGCATGGAGATCGTCGAAGCCGCGCTTCAAGGCGGCCTTGTCCCGGTCGTCCTCGAGGCGCGCGGGACATTCGACGCCCAGCGTATAGCCCTGATGCGGATAGCGCAGGTCGACGAGCCGGGTGAGCCGGATGTCGGCCGGCGCGAACCCCTCCTCGGCCGCTTCGGCCAGCGCCTCGGCCTCGAGCGCCGCGAACAGAATCTTCATGCGTTCCACGGGAAACCGGCTCAGCACCCCGACTTCCGAGCGCAGATAGGAATGCCGGACCGCGGTCTGCAACATCCCCATCGCGCAATTGATGCCGGGATAGGGTGGAACCAGGACCCTCGGGATGCCAACGCTCCGCGCCAAGGCAGCGGCGTGGAGCGGCCCCGCCCCGCCGAAAGCGATGAGCGCGAATTTGCGCGGGTCCTGCCCCTGTTCCTGAAGGGCGAGGCGAAGATCGACGGCCATCTGCGTGTTGACGATCCGCAAGATGCCGACCGCCGCGCCAACCGCATCGAGCCCCAATGGCGCGCCGATAGAGGCGAGGAGCGCGCGCCGCGCCGCCTCGACATCGAGCCGGAGCTTTCCGGCCAGGACCGTGTCACCCGACAGGACGCCGAGCACGAGATTGGCGTCGGTGACGGTCGGCTCGGTGCCTCCCTTGCCATAGCACGCCGGTCCGGGGTCGGCGCCGGCGCTGCGCGGGCCCACTTTCACGAGCCCGTCCTTGCCGATCGCCGCGATGGTGCCGCCGCCGGCGCCGAGCGTCCGCACCTTCAGCATCGGCGTGCCGATATCCTGTCCCGCGATCTCGCCTTCGGTGGTTTCGAGAATGCTGCCGTCGGCGATCACGCTGATATCGGTGCTCGTGCCGCCCATGTCGAACGTCACGACGTGGCTCGACCGGGTGAGACCGGCGAGCGCCGTGCCGGCGATGACACCGGCGGCCGGTCCGGAGAGCAAAGTCTGGTTCGGATGCCGGGCACCGATCGAAATCCGCATCAGCCCGCCATTCGACTGCATCAGGAAAAGCTGGGGCGTGGCGACGCCCGCATCGCGCAGCCGCCGTTCGAGACGCATCAGATAATGCTCGATCTTCGGCCCGACATAGGCGTCGATCACGGTCGTCGACAGGCGCGGATATTCGCGGATCACCGGCAACACCGTCGACGACAGCGACCGGCGGGCTCCGGGCAACTCGGCGGCCAGGATCTCGGCCGCGCGCCGTTCATGCGCCGGATCGAGGAACGAGAAAAGGAAGCACACCGCGACCGCCTCGACGCCGGCGGCGGCGAGGCGCCGCGCCGCCTGCCGCACGTCGTTCTCGTCGAGCGCCACGAGTTCGGCGCCCCGATAGTCGAGCCGCCCCGTCACCTCCTCGGTGCGCCGCTGCGGCACCAGCAGCGGCGGCTTTTGATAGAACGTGTCGAGCAGGTCGGCGCCGCGCGGCTGGCTCCAGCCGCGCGCCTCATAGACGGCGCGGAACCCGCGCGTGATCAAGAGCCCGACCGTCGCCCCTTCGCCTTCGAGCAGCGCATTCGTCGCCACCGTCGTGCCGTGGACGAACATCGTCACGTCGCTGGGTGAAACGCCGTCGCGAAACAGGGTCTCGAGCGCCGCCGTCACCGCGGCGGACGGATCGCCCGGCACCGATGGCACCTTGGCAAGCCGCAATTCCCGCGTCTCGCGATCGACCGCGATGAGATCGGTGAAGGTACCCCCGGTATCGACGCCGACCATCCAAGCGGACACTTTTTGCTCCTCGCGCGATCGCCCGGCGACGCCGCTCAGCCGACCAGCTCGCCGATCGGGCGAACGCGGATGAAGATGATGGCCGTCGTCGCCGCGATCACCATGATCGCCGCCGCGAGCTCGAGCGGTGCCACGAAGGCGCCGGTCTCTTGCGCGATCACGCCGCTGACGAACGGTGAGATCGTGGCGCCCAAAATGCCGCAGCCGTTCATGAGACCGGTCAACGCGCCGCTCTGCTTTGGCGCGATGTCCGTGCACATCGTCCAGTAGGGCTGCACATAGAAGGCCAGACCGGCATTGGCGATGATGATCATATAGACGGCAAGGCTCGTCGATTCGGTCGTCGCGGCGACGTACATCGTCACCGCATAGATCAACGCGCCGAGCCCGATGAACAGCTTGCGATGGATCGCGCCCTTGTTGAAGCCGAGCGACGACATCCAATCCATCACCCAGCCGGCGAAATTCGACGCGACGAACGCCACGAGAAAGGGATACGTGCTCAACACGCTCGCCTGGAGCAGCGGGATATGCCGGTACTGCGTCAGATAGATCGGCAGCCAGGTAAGGAAGATGTACTGGCAATAAGGCAGCGCGAAATAGCCGATATAGATCGGCCAAAGCCGCTTCGACGTGACGAGCTTCATCTGCGGCACGGCCACCTGGGCGGCGCGGTCCTTCGCCTCGACGGTTTGCGCGTGGACGCCCGTCGGCACAGGATCGAACTTGTGGCGGGTGAAGAGCCACCAACCCGCCGCCGCCAGCAGGCCGAACCCGCCGAACAGAATGAAGATCATCGCGGGCGCGCCGGTGGCACCCAGGATCAGCCCGGCGAGGAACACGCCGACCGCAGGCCCAAGCTGTGCGCCCGACTGCATGAACGCGCTATAGCGGCCGCGATAATGATTGGACGGGACCGCCTTCGCGATCGCGGCGGCGCTCGCAGGGATATAGGGCGCCTCGCAAATCCCCAAGAGGACCCGGAACGTGGCGGTCAGCCACAGAATCGCCGGAGCAATCGGCGTCAACAGCACCCACAGCGACCAACCGGCCATCGTGACCGCCAAGGTGCGGCTTGATCCGATGCGGTCGGCGATCCAGCCGCCGATCGGCTGCATCACGAGGTAGCCCAGGGAAAAGGCGCTGAGCATCGTGCCAATGGTCGATGGCGCCCATTTATATTCCTTGGCCCAGACCGCGGCCGCGATGCTGAAATTGCTGCGGTCGGCCCATAACAGGACATTGCCCAGGAAGAACACGATGACGAAGATCGCCCACTTGATCGGGCGGGATTCGGCGCGCGCAGCGGCGCCGGTACCGAGCTCCATGGCCTTCATGCAAGCTCCTCCCCTGTTTTGCCCGGCGACACGGCCGGCTTATGGCGCCCGATCATAAGTAGCGCGGGAGGATGCAGAAACCCCCTTGTTCAGGGGAGCGGCGAACGGGTCATCGGGCGACGCCGATCGCGATTGTCGTCTCGGCAGGGCGTTAGTGGGATTCGTGCGCCGTCACGAGGCGTTGGAACATCTCGGCGAGCCGTGCGGCAGGACCGTCGACGCCAACGCTTTGCACGCTGACGCGGGCGCCCTCGCCCAAAAGAAAAAGCTCGTCCGCCAACAGCTCGGGATCGCGCAGGCCCGCGGCGCGGCAAAGCGCCACCAGCTTGGTGTGATGGAGCGATTTTATCGACTCGATGACCCGCCGGGCCGGATGAGTGGGGTCAGGAAGCTCGACCGCGGCGTTGAGGAAGGCGCAGCCGCGCGTCCCGGCAAATTCCAGCTTGAATTCGGCGAGCCAGTCCAGCCACGCAAGCAATTGCCCCCGCGGGTCGCCGCCATGCGCCGCTTCGATCGCAAGCCATGCGGCTTCGAGCTCCCGGCCGCGGTCCTTGAGACATTCGGCCACCAGCTCGTCCTTGGACCGGAAATGGCGGTAAAGCGTCATCTTGTTGGTGCCGGCAGCCTCGGCGATCGCATCGACCCCGACGGCATGAATGCCGTTCCGGTAGAACAGGTCGCGCGCCGCCCGCAGGATACGGTCGCGCGGGCGGTCCAGCGCCTCTCGGGGCTCGGAGCTGGTCATCTGCAACGTCATGGCGATTTCCTCTTGACCCATTAGTTACCGGTCAGTATATTGCGTTGTGTGACAGGTCAGTAACATATTTTTGGGCGTCTGTCACGATATTTTGAACGCCACGCCCTGAGGAGGTCCCGATGGATTTTTCGAACAATTGGCTCGCAGAGCCGCTCGGCTTCGGCGAAGCCCTTGACCACGCAGCCAACGACCTCGCGGATCGCGTCGTCGACGGTTTGTCGGGCGCCGTCCGGGAGGCGCTGCAAGACCCGCTCGTCACGGCAATCATGTCGGCCGACAAGGTCGATCCGCGCGCTTTTGCCGACATGCTGCGCCGGATGAGCGCGACGATCGCCAACCCGCCGAACCGGCCCTGCTATCGATGCTGATGCCGGTGGGGGGATCGATGTGCAAGAGACGATCATGGCCGGGCACCAACCCGGCCATGATCATATAAGAGGAGGAATGACCCCGCGAAAGGTCAGATCGCTTCCTTGAGATCCTTCGCGGCGCGGAAGGCGACTTTCTTGCTGGCCTTGATCTTGATCGGCTCGCCCGTCGCCGGGTTGCGCCCCATGCGAGCCGCACGTTTGCGCACTTGAAGGATGCCGAGCCCGCCGATGCGGATACGGTCGCCCTTCTTCAGGTGCTTCGTCACCAGCCCCACAAGATCGCCCAGAATCGCCTCGGACTGTTTCTTGGCGATCTCGTGATCGTCCGCCAGCTGCGCGGCGAGGTGCTTCAGCGTGACGGTGGCGGGAGCTGCTTTGCTGGTAGCCATGTTTTGATGTTCCCCAGGTTTATGGGCTTGAACGCGTTGTGATACGCGCAGAAGCCTAGCAAAACCGGGCATCCGAAGCCATTGCGATCACGGTTAGCCCCGTCAAATCGGCGATTTTTGCCGTGCAGGACGAAGCAAAGCGGCAGGATTTGCCCATCGGCGCGATAACGAGGCGCATATTTCCGGCGGAAATTGATTGGCACAACTCTTGCCCCTCGACTCGGCATGAGACGCACCCTCTGCTTCTTCGCCATGGCCGCCGCGCTGTGCGGCAGCACGGCGCCGGCGCGCGCCGATTTCTATCGGCTCGACGGCCGATTCGATTGCCTCGGCCGTGCCGATGCCGTGTGCTTCGACAAGACGCCGGCACCACCCGACCCTTATGCGCCGGCGCCGACGGCGCCGAAGGAATCGGAGCGCGCGCACACCGCGCTGCAGACGCCTCCTGCGGCGCCGGCGAAGCCCGCCCCGTCGCGGCCGCCCGATCCGATGCTGGCGATCGCCCAGCGCATCAAAGAGGCGCATCCCGCGCCCGGCGATCTCGCCGAGTTGCACCGCGCGGCCGATGCCAACGACCCGCGCGCCGTGGAGCTGCTCGCCTGGTGCGCCTTGCGCGGGATCGGCACCACCCCCGATCCGCTCGAGGCCTATCGGCTCTATGGCAAGGCGGAGGCGCTTGCGGTCCCTCACGCAGCCGAGAATCAGAGGCTCGTCTTCGAGCGCTCGCTCACGTCGGATCAGCGCGAGCACATCCTCGAAATGGAGGCAACGCCCAATGCGGCCCCAGCGCTCCTTTCCGACGCCACCGGACCGATCCGCCTTGTCCCCTAGCGGCCTTCGTCTCGGCGATCCCGCGCCCTGGTTCAGCGCCCTGACGCGCGAGGGCGCCGCGATCGATCTCCATGTCGATGCCGGGCGCTGGGTGGTGCTCGCGTTCGCCGGCCAATGCGACGACCCGCGCGCGGCGCACGAGCTCGCGCCGATTCTGGCCGCCGCACGGCCCGAGGATGACGACCACCTCGTCGTCTACGTGATCAGCGACACGGCGCCGGCGCTCGGCCTCCCGTCAGGGCCGGGCCTCGGAGTCGTCATCGATGCGGACGGCGCCATCGCCCGCCGCTACGGCGCCGAGGGCACGCCGCGGACGGTCATTCTCGACCCGATGCTGCGCGTCGTCGCGGATATCGGCTGGGACGACCGCGCGGGGCACGCCGACACGGTTCGCGCCACGCTCGCGAGCCTGCCGGCGGTCGATCAATCCTGTGGCGTGCCGATGAGCGCGCCGGCCCTCATGGTGCCGCGCGTGCTCGATTTCCCGCTATGCGATCTCCTGGTCCGGCTTTACGACATGGTGGGGGGCGAGGAATCGGGCTTCCTTTTGGACCATGACGGCAAGACGGCGACCGTCGTCGATCACCGGCTGAAGCGGCGGCGCGACCTCGTCATCGCGCTGCCCGATCTGCGCGAGACGATCCGCGACCAGGTGGTGCGCCGCCTTTTGCCGGCGATCGAGCGCTATTTCCAGTTTGCCGCCACCCGCATGGACCGCTACATGGTGTCCTGCTACGACAGCGCGCTGGGCGGCCATTTCTTTCGCCACCGCGACAACGTCAATGCCGGCGCGCGCCACCGGCGCTTCGCCGTCACCATCAACCTGAACGGCGACTATGACGGGTGCGACCTCGTCTTTCCCGAGTTCGGACGCCGCGCCTATCGCGCGCCCGTCGGCGGCGCCATCGTGTTCTCGTGCGGCGCGCTGCATCAGGTGACGCCGATCCGGCGCGGCCGGCGCTATGCCTTCATCCCGTTCCTTTACGGCGAGGCGGACGCCGCCTTCCGCCGCGCCAACAACGATCTGCTGCAAGCGGGCGAGGCGCGCTATGGCGATGATGCTCTCGACCGCCTGCTGCCGCTGAGCGGCGCCTTATAGGCGATGGACCTCGGCCAGTGGACGCCGGTCGCGGTCTCGGCCGACGCGGGCGCCGCGTCGATCGATTGGGGCGATTTGCGCAAGGTCCGCTTTGCCGAGCCGTTCTTTCACCAGACCATCGAGCGCTGGGCCGGCGACAATCCGCCGCCTTTGGTGCGCACCGGGCTGAGCGCGCTCGCCCCGCTCGATAGCGCGCCCTCGCTCGATCCCGCCGCGCTCATCTTCCACGTGTCGCGATGCGGCTCGACCTTGCTGTCGCGGCTGTTGGGCGCGGTGCCGGGGACGCTGGTGGTGTCCGAGCCCGCTCCGCTCAACGCGCTGCTGCTGGCCGATCCGGCGGCGCTCGACGGCCACCCGGCGGTGGAGGCGCTTCGCCTCATGGTGCGAGCCTTGGGCCGCCAGCGCTTTGGGGACGAGCGGTCCTATGTGCTGAAGCTGTCGAGCTGGAACGTCACGCATCAAGCGCTGTTCCGGCGCGCTTTTCCGGAGGCGGCGGTTGTGTGGCTGATGCGCGCGCCCGAGGACGTGGTGGGGTCCCTCATCGCCGACCCTCCCGGCTGGCTTGGGCTACGCCACGACCCCGCTGCGGCGCGGGCCGCGTTCGGCATCGGCGAGCCGGCATCCGACATTGCGACATTCTGTGTCCAAATTGTAACCGCGCTGCTCGAGGCCGCTTCCGGGATTGATGGAAGCGTGCTTTTCCTCGACTATGCCGACCTGCCGGAGGCAGCCTGGGAACGCGCAGCGCCGTTCATCGGCCTGGGACTGAGGCCCGACGACGTCGAGCACATGCGCGATCTCGCCCGCTTCGAGGCCAAGGAGCCGGCGCTTCGTCCCTTCGCCGCGCCGCCGGCCGGCCGGCCGCCGCTGCCGCAAGCGGTCCGGGCGCTGGTCGACGAGCGGGCGGCACCGCTCTACGCGGCGCTGCGCGGGCGTCGGTGCCGGGCCCGCCCCAGGGATTGAGTGGGCGGGCGCCGCCGAAAAAGGCCAGGCGGCGGTTCCTCGCGGCGCTTCCGGGTGGTCCGGAAGGTACGGTATATTAATGTGGCTTGCGGGTCGCTTTCGCTTGATAGCCCACTAGCACGGCCGGGACATGGACGAGCTTCGCGTCGAACCCAAACATGACCACCGGCCGGACCAGCGGCAGCCTGATGGCGCGCGCCGCTCGCGCTGGCGGCCTGTCTTGTGGATTCTGGTCGTCCTCATCCTGGCCGTGGCGCTCGCCTGGTGGATCCATACGAGGCCGGCTCCGGCGCCGTCAGGCCGCTTTGGCAATGGCGCGCCCATGCCGGTCGTCCTTGCTCCCGCGGCCACCGGCGATATCCGCATCACCTACAACGCGCTCGGCACGGTGACGCCGATCGCGACCGTGACGGTGATCACACAGATCAGCGGCCAGCTTACCCAGGTCGGCTTCACCGAGGGGCAAGAGGTGAAGAAGGGCGATTTCCTGGCGCAGGTCGATCCCCGTCCCTACCAGGCCGCGCTTGACCAGGCGCAGGGAACGTTGGCGCGCGATCAGGCGGCGCTCGAGATGGCGCGCACCGACCTGAAACGGTACCAGACCCTCGCGAAACAGAACTCGATCGCCCAGCAGCAAGCCGACGATCAGCAATTCACGGTCTATCAGGACGAAGGGACCGTGAAGCTCGACCAGGCGCAAGTGGAGACGGCACAGCTCAACCTCAATTACTGCCACATCGTCGCCCCGGTCAGCGGCCGCATCGGGCTGCGCGAGGTCGACCCCGGCAATTATATCCAGACCGGGAATTCGACGCCGATCGCCGTCGTCACCCAGATGAAGCCAATCACGGTGATCTTCACCCTGCCCGAGGACGAGTTGCCTGCCGTGATGGCGCGCCTCCACGCCGGAGCGAAGCTGGCGGTGACGGCCTATGATCGCAGCGGGGTCCATAAACTTGGCGAGGGCACCTTGGCCGCCGTCGACAGCCAGATCGACCCGACCACCGGTACGGTGAAGCTGCGCGCGGAATTCCCCAATGATGACGAGGCACTGTTCCCCAGCCAGTTCGTGAACGCGATCCTGCTCATCGACACATTGAAGAATACGGTCGAGATCCCGACCGCGGGCGTGCAACGCGGCGAGCCCGGCACCTTCGTCTATCTGATGAAGCCCGACAACACGGTCACGGTGCAGAAGGTCGTGCTCGGCCCGCAGGATGGCGAGCGCGTCCAGGTGAAGAGCGGCCTCAAAGTCGGCGACCGCATCGTCGTCGACGGCGCCGACAAGCTGCGCGAGGGCGCCAAGGTCGTGGTGCGCCAGGAAACACCCGGCGCGGCGACGGGAGCCTCGCCCGCCGCAGCGGCGCCCGGCACCGCCTCGCCCACAGGGTCACCTGGAGCCGCGAAGCCCGCAGCCAATTCCACGACGGCGACGCCCGGCGCCGCGCCGGCCGCAAGTCCGTCCCAGCCGAGTCCGCCCGCGACCGGGCAGTGACGGGCGCCCGAGCCGCGCCTCACCATGAACCCGTCCCGTCTCTTCATCCTGCGCCCGGTCGCGACATCGCTGCTGATGATCGCGATCATGCTGGTGGGCATCCTTGCCTTTCAGTTCCTGCCGCTCGCGGCGCTGCCCGAAGTCGACTACCCGACGATCCAGATTCAGACCTTCTATCCGGGCGCCAGTCCCGACGTGATGACGTCGTCCGTGACGGCGCCGCTCGAGCGGCAGCTGGGCGAGATGCCGGGGCTGAACCAGATGACGTCGACGAGCTCGGCCGGCGCGTCCGTCATTACCTTGCAGTTCAACCTCAACCTGTCGCTCGACGTTGCCGAGCAGGAGGTGCAGGCCTCGATCAATGCCGCCGGCAACCTGCTGCCAAGCGACCTGCCGGCGCCGCCGATCTACGCGAAGGTCAATCCGGCCGACGCGCCGGTCCTGACGCTTGCGCTGACCTCGACGACCTTGCCGTTGCCGCAGGTCGAGGACTATGCCGACACGCGGCTGGCGCAGAAAATCTCGCAGCTTCCGGGCGTCGGGCTCGTCAGCATCAATGGCGGGCAGCGCCCCGCCGTGCGCATCGAAGCCGATACGCGGAAGCTCGCGGCCTATGGGCTCAATATCGACGACCTGCGCACCACCATCGGCAACGCCAACACCGACACGCCCAAGGGCAATTTCGACGGCCCCACCCGCTCCTACACGATCAACGCGAACGACCAGATTCAGAACGCCGCGGACTATATGAGTCTGGTCATCGCCTACAAGGACGGCAATCCGGTGCGGCTCTCCGACGTCGCACGCGCCGTCGGATCGTCGGAAAACAACCGGCTCACCGCGTGGATGAACCGCACCCCGGCCGTCATCCTCAACGTTCAGCGCCAGCCCGGCGCCAATGTCATCGCCGTGGTGGACGGCATCACCTCGCTTCTGCCGCAGCTCAAAGAGACGCTGCCATCGGCGATCGATGTCACGGTGCTGACCGACCGGACCGTCACCATCCGCGCGTCGGTGCACGATGTCGAGTTCGAGCTGACGCTCGCCGTGCTTTTGGTCGTGCTGGTGATCTTCCTCTTCCTCAGAAGCGCGCGCGCCACGATCATCCCGAGCCTGTCGGTGCCGCTGTCGATCGTTGGCACGTTTGGCGCCATGTATCTGCTGGGGTTCAGCCTCAACAACCTCTCCTTGATGGCGCTCACGATCGCCTCGGGCTTCGTGGTCGACGACGCAATCGTGATGATCGAGAACATCTCGCGCTATATCGAGGCCGGCGACACGCCGCTCGAGGCCGCGCTCAAGGGATCGGCGCAGGTCGGCTTCACCATCATATCGCTCACCATCTCGCTGATCGCGGTGCTGATCCCGCTCCTTTTCATGGGCGACGTGGTGGGGCGCCTGTTTCGGGAATTCGCGATCACGCTCTCGGTGACGATCCTCATCTCTGCGGTGGTGTCGCTGACCGTGGTGCCGATGGCGTGCGCAAAGCTGTTGCGCACGCCCGAGCAGACCAAGGAATCGCGGCTCCAGCGCTGGAGCCGCGAGCGGTTCGATGCGCTGATCGAGTCCTATGGGCGCGGCCTCTCCTGGGTGCTCGACCACGCGATAACGACCCTGCTGGTCGCGGTCGCCACGCTGGCGCTCACCGCGGTGCTTTATATCGTGATCCCGAAAGGCTTCTTTCCGGTCCAGGACACCGGGCTCATCCAAGGCGTCACCGAGGCATCCCAGGGCATATCATTCGACGCGATGGCCGACGCGCAAGAGCAGCTCGCCGACGCCATCCTGAAAGTGCCGGACGTGGCGAGCCTGTCGTCGTTCATCGGCGTTGACGGCACGAACGTCACGCTCAACAGCGGCCGCATGCTGATCAACCTCACGCCCCGGGAGAACCGCAGCGCCGACGTCACGGAAATCATCCAGCGCATCCAGCAGGCGACCGAGAACGTGCCCGGCATCGTCCTTTATATGCAGCCGGTCCAAGACCTCACGATCGACACCACGGTGAGCCGCACCGAGTATCAGTTCATCCTCGAAAGCGCCGATCCGCAGCAGCTCACCAAGTTCGTTCCCAAGCTCATCGACCGGATGAACGACTCGCAGGTCGTGACCGACGCCGCGAGCGACATGCAGCAGAACGGCCTGTCGGCCTATATCACGATCGACCGCGAGACGGCCGGCCGCTTCGGCATCACGCCCGCGACGATCGACAACGCCCTTTATGACGCGTTCGGACAACGCATCGTCTCCACCATCTTCACCCAATCGAACCAGTACCGCATCATCCTCGAGAACGATCCCTCGCTGCAAAGCTCGGTGAAGGACCTGGCGTCGATCTATCTCCCCTCGTCCACGGGCTCGGGACAGGTGCCGCTGTCGGTCATCGCCACGGTGAAGCAGGAGACGGCACCGCTCGTCGTCGACCATCTGGGTCAGTTTCCGGCGACGACCGTGTCCTTCAACCTCGCGCCCGGCGCCTCGCTTGGCGAGGCGGTCGACTGGATCCGCCAAGCGACCATGGACCTCCACATGCCCGGGGGCATCTTCATGGCGTTCCAAGGCTCGGCATTGGCGTTCCAATCGTCGCTGTCGAACGAGCTGTTCCTGATCCTCGCGGCGGTCGTCACCGTCTATATCGTTCTGGGCGTCCTTTACGAAAGCTTCGTCCATCCGGTCACGATCCTGTCGACCCTGCCGTCCGCCGGGATCGGCGCGCTGTTGGCGCTGATCGCCACCGGCAGCGAGCTCACCGTCATCGCCATCATCGGCATCGTCCTGCTGATCGGCATCGTCAAGAAGAACGCGATCATGATGATCGATTTCGCGCTCGACCTTCAGCGCAACGAGGGGAAGAGCCCGCGCGAGGCGATCTATCAGGCGTCGCTTTTGCGCTTCCGCCCGATCCTCATGACCACGATGGCGGCCATCCTCGGCGCGCTGCCGCTGATGCTCGGCACCGGCACCGGCAGCGAGCTGCGTCATCCGCTGGGCCTCACCATCGTGGGCGGCCTGATCGTGAGCCAGATGCTGACGCTCTTCACGACGCCCGTCATCTATCTCGCGTTCGACCGCCTGGCCGAGCGTCTGGGCGGCGCGGGAAGCGCTCGCGCCTTCGAAGGCCAGGAGAGTCCGTCGTGAACTTTTCGGCGCTCTTCATCAGGCGCCCGGTCGCGACGACGCTCCTGACGCTGGGCGTGGCGCTGGCGGGCGCGGTGGCCTTCTTCCAGCTTCCGGTCTCGCCGCTGCCGCAGGTCGATTTGCCGACCATCGCGGTCATCGCGCAAATGCCGGGCGCCAGCCCCGAGGTGATGTCGACCAGCGTCGCCACGCCGCTCGAACGGCATCTCGGCACGATCGCCGACGTCACCGAGATGACGTCGACGAGCAGTTCGAGCTCGTCGCGGATCACGCTTCAGTTCGGTCTCGACCGCGACATCGACGGCGCCGCGCGCGACGTGCAGGCCGCGATCAACGCCGCGCGCGCGGACCTGCCGACCAACCTGCGCAGCAACCCGACCTATCGCAAGGTCAATCAGGCCGATGCGCCGATCCTGATCCTGGCGCTCACCTCCGATACGCTGAGCCACGGCGAGGTCTATGACGCCGCGACCACGGTGCTCGAGCAGAAATTCTCGCAGATCGACGGCATCGGCGAGGTCGATGTCGGCGGCAGCTCGCTTCCCGCCGTCCGCGTCGAGCTCAACCCCACCGCGCTCTTCAAGTACGGGATCGGGCTCGAGGATATCCGCGCCGCGCTCGCCGCCGCGAATGCGCACGCGCCGAAGGGCGCCATCGAGGATGGCCAGCTCCATTTTCAGATCTACGACAATGACCAGGCCCAGCGCGCCGCCGATTACCGCAGCCTCGTCGTGGCGTATCGCAACAACGCACCGGTCCGGCTCGACGACGTCGCGGAGATCACCGATTCGGTGGAGAATATCCGCAACGCCGGGATCGCCAATGGCAAGCCGTCGGTGCTGGTGATCCTCTACCGCTCGCCCAACGCCAACATCATCGACACGGTCGACCGGGTGAAGGCGCTGATCCCGCAGCTCAAGGCGTCGATCTCGCCGGCGATCGACATCACCATCGCGGTCGACCGCTCGACCACCATCCGCGCCTCGTTGAACGACATCGAGCGCACGCTGCTCATCGCGTCGGCGCTCGTGATCATGGTGGTGTTCCTGTTCTTGAGGAACGTCCCGGCAACGCTGGTCCCATCGATCGCGGTGCCAGTGTCGCTCATCGGCACGTTCGGGGTCATGTATCTCCTGGGCTTCAGCATCGACAACCTGTCGCTGATGGCGCTCACGGTGGCGACGGGATTCGTGGTCGACGACGCGATCGTCGTGCTCGAGAACATCACCCGCCACATGGAGGCGGGCAAATCGCGGCTCGAGGCGGCGCTCCTGGGCGCGCGCGAGGTGGGCTTCACGGTCCTGTCGATGAGCCTGTCGCTCGTCGCGGTCTTCATCCCGATCGTCCTCATGGGCGGGCTGGTCGGCCGGTTCTTCCGGGAATTCGGCGTCACCCTGTCGGTCGCCGTGCTCGTCTCGCTGATCGTGTCGCTCACCACGACGCCGATGATGTGCGCGCGCTTCCTGCGCCCGCCGGATGCCAAGAAGGAAGGCGCGTTCCTCGCCCGCGCCGAGGGCGCCTTCACCTATGTGCTGAACCGGTACGAGGGATCATTGCGCTGGGCGCTCTCTCACACGTTCCTCATCTTCGTCGTCTTCGTCGCCACGATCGCGCTCAACGTCTATCTCTATATCATCGTCCCCAAAGGTTTCTTCCCGCAGCAGGATACGGGTCGGCTCGTCGGCGGCATCCAGGCCGATCAGGAAATCTCGTTCCAGCTCATGCAGCAGAAATTCACGCAGTTCGTGTCCATTGTCGGCAAGGACCCCGCGGTCGACAGCGTCGTCGGATTCGCCGGCGGCGGCGCCACCAACAGCGGGTTCGTCTTCGTATCGCTGAAACCGCTGGCGAAGCGGAACGTCACCGCGGACCAGGTGATCGCACGCCTGCGCGGCAAGCTCTCGGTGGTGCCGGGCGCGACCCTCTTCCTTCAGGCGGTGCAGGATTTCCGGGTCGGCGGCCGGCAGAGCAACGCGCAATACCAATACACGATCCAAGGCGACACGCTCGAGGACGTCTATACCTGGGCGCCCAAGATCACCGCGGCGCTGCAGAAACTGCCCGAGCTGCGCGACGTGAACTCGGACCAGCAGACGAAGGGGCTCGAGACCGACCTCGTGATCGACCGCGCGACCGCGTCACGCCTCGGCATCTCGGTCAGCGCGCTCGACAACACGCTTTATGACGCGTTCGGACAGCGCCAAGTCTCGACCATCTACAACCCGCTCAATCAGTATCATGTGGTCATGGAGGTGGCGCCAAAATATTGGCAAAGCCCCGAGACGCTGAAAGACATCTATATCAGCACGTCGGGCGGCGCCGTGGGCGGCGTGCAATCGACCAATGCCGTCGCCGGAACGGTCACGAGCAAGGGCACGACATCAACCGCCGCGAGCGTCGCCGCCGATCAGGCGCGCAATGCCGCGACCAATTCGATCAGCCTCACGGGCCATGGCTCCGCCTCCACCGGATCGGCCGTCAGCGCCGCGGCCGAGACGATGGTTCCGCTGGCGGCGATCAGCAGCTATGGGCCGGGCAACACGCCGCTTGCCGTCAACCACCAAGGGCTTTCCGTCGCCAGCACGATCTCGTTCAACCTGGCGCGCGGCAAATCGCTGAGCGACGCGGTCAGCGCGGTCAATCAGGCGATGACCAGCCTTGGCGTGCCGGCTTCCGTGCATGGCAGCTTCCAAGGCACGGCACGCGTATTCCAGGATTCGCTGTCGAACGAGCCGTTCCTGATCGCCGCCGCGGTGGCGGCGATTTATATCGTGCTGGGCGTTCTCTACGAGAGCTATGTCCATCCGATCACGATTCTTTCGACCCTGCCTTCGGCCGGCGTGGGTGCCGTGTTGGCGCTCATGGCGACAAGCACGGAATTCAGCCTGATCGCCCTCATCGGCGTCGTCCTGCTCATCGGTATCGTGAAGAAGAACGCGATCATGATGATCGACTTCGCGCTCGACGCCCAACGGAACGAGCACCTGGCGCCGCGCGACGCGATCTTCAAGGCCTGCGTCCTGCGGTTCCGGCCGATCATGATGACCACGATGGCGGCCCTCCTCGGCGCGATGCCGCTGGCCTTTGGATTCGGCGAGGGCGGGGAACTGCGGCGCCCGCTCGGCATTTCTATCGTCGGTGGCCTTTTGGTCAGCCAGGTCCTGACGCTCTACACCACGCCCGTGATCTATCTCTATCTCGACCGATTCCGCTTATGGACCCAGGCGCGCTGGCGCAGTCCCGGGGCCTTGCCGGCGCCTGCGGCCGGAGAGTGATCATGTGGCGCATTGTCGTTCCTGCCTTGGGATTGGCGCTTGTGGCTTGCACGGTCGGACCCGACTATGTGAAGCCCCCGGCCCCGACGCCGGTCGCTTTCAAGGAACTCGACGGGTGGAAGCCGGCAACGCCCCGCGAGGCGGCGAGCGATCAGGATTGGTGGGCGATCTATCACGACCCGGTGCTCGACAATCTCGAGAGCCAGATCGACATCTCGAACCAGACGCTGAAGGCGAGCGAGGCCGCCTATCGCGAAGCGACGGCGCTGGTCGACGAGGCCCGTTCGCAGGCCTTTCCGACGGCCGCAGCGGCGGCCTCCGCGCAGCGCTCCTCGCTCAGCGCCGCAAGCGGGCGCGGCGGGGAGTCGGAGCGCATCATCGAGAACCAGTTCACAGTCGCGCCGTCGGTGACCTGGGCGCCCGACATCTGGGGCCGCATCCGGCGCACCGTCGAGAGCAACGTCGCCAATGCCCAGGCGTCCGCCGCGGACCTCGCCGCCGCGCGGCTTCTGGCCGAGGCGACGCTCGCGACCGATTATCTCGAGCTTCGCGTCCTCGACGAAGAGCGGACCGTGCTCGATAACTCGGTCGCCGCGTTCCAAAAATCGCTCGACATCACCAAGAACCAATATACCGCCGGCGTGGCCGCACAGACCGACGTGATAACGGCCGAGACGGAGCTCGAGAACACGCAGGCGCAGCTCATCAATGTCGGCGTGCAGCGCGCGGTGTTCGAACATGCGATCGCGGTGCTGACCGGCAAGCCGCCGGCCGAGCTGACGATCACGCCGGTGAAGATGAGCCGCGAAATCCCGGTCGTGCCGCCGGGACTTCCGTCGACGCTTCTCGAGCGCCGACCCGACATTGCCGCCGCCGAGCGCACCATGCAGGCGGGGAACGCCCTCATCGGCGTCGCGATCGCGGCCTATTATCCCGACATCGAGCTCACCGCGTCGGCGAATTTCACCAGCACGATGCTTCAGAACCTGCTGTCGCTATCGAATTCGGCCTGGTCGATCGCGGCGTCGGCGAACGAGACGGTGTTCGATGCGGGCCTTCGCTCGGCGCAGGTCGCCGCGGCACGCGCGACCTATGACGAGGACGTCGCCAACTATCGCGAGACCGTGCTGACCGCGTTTCAACAGGTCGAGGACGAACTCTCGACCCTTCGCATCCTCGAGCAGCAGGCGAGCGTGCAGGATCGCGCTCTTCAATCGGCGCGCCTCGCGGTTCAGCTCAATCTTAACCAATATCAGGCCGGCACGGTGTCCTATACCAACGTGGTGGTCGCGCAAACGACGGCGCTCAATGACGAGCTGACCGTGCTGGGCATCCTGGAAAACCGGCTGGTCGCCTCGGTCGCGCTGGTCCAGGCGGTGGGCGGTGGGTGGAACACATCGAAGCTGCCTCCGGCGACGAAAATAACGGCCGATCCATAGGGAACCGGGCGCCCGGGCTCGATCATTGCGTTCCAACCGGGCCTCCGGTAGCATTCGTTCCACCAAAATCGAGAAGGGCGGCCCAGCGGCCGTGACACGCCATGACGATGACGATCGACATGCATTCACACATCGTACCAAAGGGCCTCGCCGACGCGCTTCGCGCGCGCACCAAGCCGCCGATGATCATTCGCGGCGACGACGGCAAGGAATACATGAATTCGCTGCTGAACAGCCGGGCCTCGCTGCCCGAAGGGTTCGACAGCGTCGAGAAGCGGCTCGAGGAAATGGACAAGAACGGCGTCACCCATGCGGTGCTGTCGAATCAGCTCCAGGACATCGCCTCTCTGCCGCTCGAGGACTCGGTGCCGCTGTGCCGCGCCTATAACGACGCGATCTCAGCGGCTTGCGTCAAATACCCGAACCGCCTCAACGCTTTTGCGGCGATCCCGATCGGCTCGATCGACGCCGCGGTGGGCGAGTTCGAGCGCGCCATGGCGCTGCCCGGCATCGTCGGCTGCATCGTGCCGGGTGACGCGTTCCTGAGCGCGTCGCGCGCGGCCAAGATCGCGCCGCTCCTCGAATCGGCCGATCGGCACCGCGCCGTCATCCTTGCCCACTATGGCCGGATGCCGAACGATCCCGAGGCGCCGCAGCCGGACCTCTCGGACAACCGGCGCTTGCGGATCGGCACGCTCGACATGCAGTCGCGCATCTCGTCGAACATGCTGACCTTCTGCATGACCGACTTCCTCGAGAAGTACCCGAACCTCACCATGATGAGCCACAATCTCGGCGGCAACATCACCTCCGAGGTCGAGCGCATGGATCACCGCACGCTCGTTGACGATCCCGACAAGGACCTGCCGTCCAGGAAGTTCCGCGCGGCGCGGCTCATCGTCGACTGCAATTCCCTCGGGCCCCGCTCGATCGAGCGCGCGGTCGAGGTCTATGGTGCCGACAAGATCGTGTTCGGGTCCGACGGCACGCATTTCGGCATGGATTGGACCCAAAAGGCGATCAACGAGGCACGGATCAGCGACGCGGACAAGGATCTGATCCGCGGCGGGAACGCGGCCCGGACGATCGCGCGCCTCAGCGGCCGCATGGCAGCCGCCGCGCAGTAACCGACTTTTCCGTCGCGCCGCCGCGGTCCCCGTCCGCGGCGGCCGGCGGCTCCTCAGACTGTGACTTGCGTGCGGCGGCAATCTTCGCGAGACTTGCCGCCGAAAATTTTTGACGGGGAACGTTTCATGGTCCGCTTGGCTTCAGCGCTCGTCGCCGCCGCGCTTCTGGTGGGGACCGGGTCCGCGCTCGCGCAGCAGCAGCCGCCCGATTATTCGAAGGTCGAGATCAAGACCACCGATCTCGGCCACAACACCTACATGCTCGAGGGATTGGGCGGCAACATCACGGTCATAGTCGGCGGCGACGGCGTGCTGATGGTCGACAGCGAATTCGCCCCCCTCCACGACAAGATCAAGGCCGCGATCGAGAAGATCACCAACCAACCGATCCGGTATGTCGTCGACACCCACTTCCACGGCGATCACACCGGCGGGAACGCGGGCTTCGCCAAGGATGGCGCGACCATCGTGGCTCAAATCAACGTGAAGAGGCGCCTTGCCGAAGGGTCGATCAACGGCCTCAACGGCGCCAAGACCCCGCCTGTCTCCGGCGACGCGTTGCCGTCCAAGACCTATGAGACCGCGCTGACCTTGAAGCTCAAGGGCCGCACCGTCCACCTCCACCACATCGCCAACGCCCACACCGACGGCGACACCTATGTCCTCATCCCCGACGCCAACGTCATCGCGACCGGCGACACGGTTGTGATCGGCCGCTATCCCAACATCGACTTCGCCAATGGCGGCAATATCAGGGGCATGATCGGGGCGACCGGCATCTATCTGCACATCGCCAACGACAAGACCAAGATCGTGCCGGGGCACGGGCCGCTTACCGACAAGGCCGGGGTCGCGTCATATCGCGCCATGCTGATCGCGGCGCGGGACCGCATGGCGAAGCTGATCAAGGCCGGCAAGACCGAGGCCGATGTGGTCGCGGCAAAGCCGTTCGCCGATTTCGACAAGAAGTTCAATGCGACGGATCAGCAGGCGACCAACTTCATCCGCGTGGTCTACCACTCGCTGAAGCCGTCCTAAGCCCTTTCAGGCGAAGAGCCCGTGGCGGGCGATGGCGCTGCCCAGCGGCACCACCACGCGCGTCGCGATTCCCGGCAGGCGTAGCGGCCGCAGCAGCATCTTGACCGCCTGCTCGAACCGATAGTGGCGCCGCGCCATCGGCCGCACGCCGCGACGGAACGCATTGTACTCGTCCTCGCCCAGCGGCTCGTCGGGACGGCTCGCGAGGCGGACCGCCTTGAAAGCGACGGCGGCGTCTTCCGCGTCGATGAGGCGCAAGCGATGGACGAGCTGGCGCATGACATCGACCCGGCTCGGATGCTCGCGCTCGGCATAGAAGCGGAAGAAGCGATAGAAATTCTTGTAGTGATTGACCTCGTCGACGCTGATGAAGCCGGCGAGCCGGCGCAGCACCGGCTCCGGGCTCGCGTCGGCCAGCATGCGATAGAAGCTCGACGTCCCGGTCTCGACGACGCAGCGCGCCACCATCTCGAGCGCCCGCGTCGGCGCCAGCAGCTCGACCTGGCAGAACTGCATGTATTCGCTGTGGAAGCTGCGATAGGCGCTTTCCCAATCGAAGGACGGCCACGCGGTCTCGACATAGCGGCGCAGCGCCACGCCGTGCTGAACCTCTTCGTGCTGCCAGCCATGCTCCAGCCAGTCGACCACCTCGTCGTCGCCGGCGCAGAACTCGATGAGGTTGCGCGTATAGGTGTCCGACGTGATCTCGATGAAAGAGGCGGCCGCGACGAGGAAGAAGATCTGCTCGTCATCGACGATCGCGGCACAATCGATCTCGTCCCACGCAATGTCGGCAAGCGTCCATCGCCTCGGGCGCCTTCCTCGCCCGTCTTCGTGCTCACCGTTCAGAATAGCCTCGGCCACGGCGTCAACCTCCCTCATGGAAAGACCGACGCGCGGCGACGCGTCGGTCTTGGCCTTGTGGATGGTATCTCAACGCGGCGCGAAGATCGCCGTCACCTTTGTCGCGTTGAAGATGTAGGTGGGCAGGAAATCCGACCAGACGCATTTGTGATTGAGCTCGTTCATGGCGCCCATGAGCGTGAACCAGTTGAGCGTCTCGTGGCCGCCGCAATCCTCGACCTGGGCAAGCGTGAAGTTGCGCCAGAAATCGTAGTCGCCATTGAGCATCGCCTGGTAGAGGCGCGTGTCGGTCTCGATGTCCGGCACCATGCGCCAGGTCTTCTTGGTCAGGAACGAATGCGACCAGCTCGACGACGCCATCAGCGCCACGCGCCACGGGCTCTCGCGGCAGATGCGCGCGACCGCGGCGCCGAGATTGAAGCACCGGCGCGGGCTGGGCGAGGGCGGATCGGGCGGCGGCTTGTGGCCCAGATTGTCGGCAAAGCCGCGATAGCCGATCACCTCGCGGCCATAGCAATTGATCGGCATGGGCAGCACCCGGTGCGGAAAGCCCTTGCGGTCATAATCGAGATAGAGGATCGCGTTGAGGAACGCGTGCGACAGGCTCGGATGGTGCAGCGGCTCATAGGAGTAGGCGATGTCGAACTCGTTCTCCAGGAGCTTCTCCACGATGTACTTGCCGGCCTCGCGATGGCCCTTGATGGTGATCTCGAAATCGGGGCCCTCGCCCCAGACGTTGGGCTTGCCCGCGCCGGTGGCGGCGGATCCGTCGCGTCCCTGGCCCCACGGGCGCGCCGTCACCTGCTCGTAGCAGAGCACCGAGAAGGGCGGGATCACGTCTTCGCGATAATTCTCGTACTGGTCATCGCCCCACATCACGATGAAGTCGGGCTTGAACTCGTCGAGCCGCTGCCGCGCCTTCCGCAAACCGACGATCATCTCCTGGCGATGCTTCTCGCCGGCGGCGGCGCCGTTGTCCTTGGCCCATTCGGCGCGCATCGCGTCGGGCCACTTGCTTTGGTCCTTGGCGGAGTCGGGGATGTCGGGATCGGCCAGCCGCTTACTGAGCATGAAGGCCATTTTCTCCGCCGGCACCGGAAAGAGCGGCGAATGCGTTACGCCAAGACCCAGGACTTCGCCCATCACCAGCCTCCAGCTTGAACGATCGAAGCGACCGCAACGATTTTAACCGGGCCAAGGCGACATCGCCAACGTTCATTTTGCGGTCGCCGGGACCGCGGCGAAGAGAGCGCCATTGCACGCCGGCCCCTCGCGGCAAATAATGACACACGGGTTTGGCGTGGCGGCATTTTGCGGGGAGTCTCGACGTGGCAGCGATGGCATCGTTCCCGACATATCGCGCGGACCATATCGGCAGCCTGTTGCGCCCGGCGTCGCTGATCGCCGCGCGCGCCGATTTCGACGCGGGCCGCATCGACGCCGCGGCCTTGCGCGCGGCCGAGGACGGCGCGATCCGCGATGTCGTGGCGCTTCAGGAAAGCGTCGGACTTCCCGCCGTCACGGATGGCGAGTTCCGGCGCCACACTTATTCCGATTCCTTCACGAGCTCGGGGCTCGCCGGCATCGAGATCGCCCTCACCGAGGCAGAGGGCTGGCGCAAGTCCGATACGATGGGCCACCGCATGGCACGCCGCATCCCGCGCGTCGTGAGCCGGGTGCGCTGGGCCGGACCGCAGAACGCCCGCGACTTTGTCTTCCTCAAATCCGTCGCCAAGCGGACCGCGAAGATCACCCTGCCCGGCGCCGCTTATATCCATTACCGCGCCGGGCGCGAACATATCAGCCGCACGGTCTATCCCGATCTCGACTCGTTCTGGACCGATATCATCGCGGCCTACCACGACGAGATGCGCTCGCTGGCCGAGGCGGGCTGCACCTATCTCCAGCTCGACGAGACCTCGCTCGTGAAGCTCGGCGATCCGAAGGCGCAGGCGCTGCTCAAGGAGCGGGGCGATGATTGGCGCGAGCTCCTGCGCGTCTATTGCGACGTGATCAACCGGGTCGTGGCGGGTGCGCCCCACGGGATGCGCGTCGCGATCCATGTGTGCCGCAGCCAGGATCCGAGCTGGCAGGCGACGGCGAGCTATGAGCCGATCGCCGAGGCGATGTTCGGCGGACTCGATATCGGCGCGTTCCTGCTCGAGTGGGACGGGCCGCGCGCCGGCTCGTTCGAGCCGCTGCGCCATCTGCCGGCCGGCAAGCGCGTGGTGCTGGGTCTCGTCTCGGCGCGCGCCACGGCGCTCGAGACCGCCGACGCGCTGAAGCGGCGGATCGAAGAAGCCGCTCGCTACACGCCGCTCGACCGGCTCGGCCTGTCGCCCCATTGCGGCTTCTCGACCAACGCCCATGACAGCGACGCCACCGCGCAGTCGATGCAGCGCCGGAAGCTCGAGCGCGTCGTGGCGGTCGCGCGCGAGGTGTGGGGCGAGGCCTGATCAGCGCGTCGGATCGGGCGAGACGCGGACCAGCGGCAAGGCCGCCATGCCTGGCCGATTCTGCAGACATCGTGCGTGGCGATCCGATACGCTCGCGCGGCAGCAAAATTGCGTGCGGGAGGTCATCGCGTGACGCAGCGGCGTGATCTCCTTATCGGGTTCGGGATCGCCCTGGTCGGGCGCGCGGCCGCCGCGCACGCGGCCGACCCGCCAATCGTCCCGGGATCGCGGCGTGTCGCCGCATGGCTCGTGGGATCGGCGGAAGCGCGGCCCGATTTCGCCCTCTTCCTCGCGCGCCTTTCCGAGCTCGGCTGGCGGCAAGGCGACAATCTCGCGGTGACCTTCCGCCAATTGACGGGCGATGCCGCGGCGATGCGGGCGCAAGCCGATGAGCTCTTGGCGTGGCGGCCCGACGTGATCCTCGCGCAAAGCAATCTCGCCGCTTCGATCCTGCGGCCGAGGGCAGGTCCCATTCCCATCGTGTTCGTTTCCGTTGCCGATCCCGTCGGCAGCGGTCTTATCGACAATTTGGCGCATCCGGGCGCCACCGTCACGGGCTTCACCAATTTCGAACCCACGATGGGCGGCAAATGGTTGGAGGTGCTGAAGGAGACGGTGCCGTCGCTCTCCCGCGTCCTGGTGCTGATGTACGCCGAAACGCCGGTGCATCTGAAATTGTGGGCGAATCTTTCGGCCGCGGCGCCGGCACAGCATGTCGTACCGATCGCGGCGCACATTCATGACGGGCCCGAGATCGAACATGCCATCGTCGATTTCGCGCAGGGAGGCGGCGGCGTCATTGCGCTTCCCCACGCCGTGACCGCGGCCAACAGCACCCTCATCATCCGACTGGCCATCGAGAAGCGGCTGCCGTCCCTGTTCGCCTTCGCCTCCTACGTCCACGAGGGCGCGCTGGTGTCCTATGGCATCCAAACCTCGGACGAATTTCGCCGCGCGTCGGACTATGTCGATCGCATCCTGCGCGGGGCCAGTCCTTCAGAGCTGCCGGTACAGGCGCCGACCCGGTTTGATCTCGCGTTCAACCTCAAGACCGCGAAGGCGCTCGGCCTGACGGTCCCGTCGAACCTCCTCGCGATCGCGGACGACGTGGTGGAGTGATCGCCCGGCCGGACGCGGCCCATGGCACCTCTTCCTCGAAAATCGCGACAATTGATAATCGCCACGCGGTCGCGATGTACCTTTTTCCCGGCGCCGACCGCCGCCGGTGTACGTTTATAGCATGATTTACGTACGAGCGTCAGCGCCGGCTATCAAGCATTTGCTTGACAATGCGCCCCTCTTCTGTCAAGCATCTGCTTGATAACGGAGCGGCCGCCATGCGCGACATCGATGTTTTCCACCATATAGGCCTCGTGGGCCGCGACCTCGCCGCGTTGTCGGCGCAGATCGAGCGGCTTGGATTTCTCCTGACCCCGCTGTCGATGCCGGAGATCCAGCTCCGGCCCGGCGCGCCCAACGAGCCGGTTGGCGTCGGCAACCGGTGCGCCATCCTGGAGAACAGCTATCTCGAGCTGTTGGGCGTCGTGGACCCGGCGCGATGGGATGCGATCCCGCCGGAGCGCCGCGGCCCCTACGACATCGATCGCGCGCTGGTGCGATATGAGGGACTTCACGTCATGCATTTCGGCACCGGCGATCTCGACGCCGTGCGGGTCCGCCTCGCCGCGGCGGGTTTCGAGCCGTCGCCGATCCGGCCGTTCCAGCGGATTGTCGACACGCAAGCCGGCCCCGCCACCATGCGGGCGCGCACTTTGTCCCTGCCGCGCGAGGATGCACCCGAGGCCCTGTTCCAGGTCGTCCAGCACGAGACGCCCGAGCTTGTGCTGCAGCGGCGATATATGGCGCACGACAACGGCGCCCGCACGATCGACGACGTGATCCTGTGCGTCGCCGATCCGGACGAAGCGGCCGCGCGATATGCCAGGATCGCGGGAAAACCCGTCCTTGCCGAGGGCGCAACGCATCGCATCGATCTTGGACGGTCGAGCCTCGTCATCGCGAACCCGGAGGGCCTGGCCACGATCCTGCCGGGGGCCGAGCCGCCGAAGCTCCCGTTTCTCGCGGGATTTTCGGTGACGGCCGAGCAGGGCGCGGCATCCGCTTTCTTTGCGCGTCGGGGCATCCCGATCACGCAGCATCGCGACCTGATCATTGTCCGACCCGACATCGCCGGCGGCGCCTTCATCCGCTTCAAGCCGGCGGCGCCGACATGAGCCTTGCGGCCACCAAATCCCGCGTGCGGCTGCGCGCCGACGAGCGGCGCCAGCAGATCGTCGATGCCGCGTTCGAGGCCTTGGCCGAGCGCGGCTTCGAAGGGTTCCGCACGCGCGACATCGCCGACCGGCTCGGCATCAACAGCGCCACGCTCCATCATCATTCTCCAACGAAGGACGATTTGATCAGCGCCGTGGCCGACGAGCTTATGCGGCGCTTCCAGACCGAGAAGGCTCCGTCGCCGAGCCAGCCGCTCTCCGCGATCGCCGCCTTCGAGCACCAATTCGCCGACGCGATCCACTACCGCACCCGGCGGCCGATGCTGCTCGCGGTCTATCGCGAATTCGTCGCGCGTGCCGATCGCGACCCGCAGATCGCGGCGCTGGTCGAGCGCCTCAACGAGACGTGGCGCGCCGATATTCGGCAGATGCTGGATCAGGCCGCGCGCGAGGAAGCCCTGCGGCCCGGGATCGATCGCGAGACCCTGTCCCGCCTTCTGCTGCACGCGATCTGGGGGCTTGCGAGCGCGCCGGGTCCCGCCGACGCACATCACCTTGTGGAGGCGTGCCGCCAGCTTCGATCGCTGCTATTCGCGTCTCGATAAAGAAGACTCCCTCTCCGCTCCTGGGAGCGGAGAGGGTCGGGGTGAGGTGTGGGATTCAGGAGCCTCGCCGTTTGCGCTCTGGAATCCCCCACCTCACCTAACCTCTCCGCCCCGAGGGGCGGAGAGGGATTACGTCACAGCGCGCGCAGCAGCTCGCGCTTCTGCTCGTCCTGGACATAGGTCGGGGCGGGCGCCTTCTTGGCAATGATGTCGGCGAGCATCGGCAGCTCGATCACGAACCAGGTGGCACCCTCGGTCGACGCGATCTCGCCCACCTCGGCGCCCGCCTGAACGAACATGTAGGTGCCGGCGTCCTGGGTCTTGCCGCCCTTCCAGGTCTTGCCGCCATAGGTGATCGAGCCCTCGATGAGGTAGCGGATTTCCGCATCGTCCTCGACCCGCTTCGGGATTGTCGAGCCGGGCGCCATCTTGGTGAGCCGGATGCCCGAGCCGCCGAACGTGCCGAGCCGCTTGTGCTCCACCCCCGGGACCTTGCGGTCGCCGATCCAGGGATGGCCTTGCGGGCGCATCACGATCGGCTTTTCAAAGCGGCCTTCGGGGAAATCGATCTTCTGCCCGGTCAGCCACTCGACGCAGGCGGCATGGCTGTCCCGGTTGATCTTGCGGCCGTCGGGAAAGACCTTGGTATAGATGCCGTCCTTGAAGGTGCCGCCTTCGGCCTTCAGCGCCTTGGTCGCGTTGCGCAGATCCTCGTGCGTCAGATAGGGCAGGCCCGACAGGCCCTGGAACTGAAGCCCCAGCCCCACCGTCACTTCTTCCTGCATCTGCGGGCCGTAATAGACGCCTTCGGGATAGAAGCCGCATTCGCCGGGCTCGAGGAAACCGTCCTGGATCTGGCGCCGGCCTTCGAGCGCGAAGCGGTACTGATCGAAGGTGTGGCGATGGCGCGGCGTGCCATAGCCGACCTCGTAACGGTTCCACGAGAATTCGAGCTGCACGCCCGGGACGCCGGTGTCGAGCGGGAACTGCTTCACCGCCATCGCGCCTTCGCGGCCGATCCCGGCCTGAATCAGCTTGATGTCGGCAACGTTCATGATGGTGACGGATGGCATAGGCGGCTCCTCGGGATGTGCGAGCCCCCATGGTGCGACGTTCGGCAGTCGCTGACAAGCCTTCTCGCGGACGCCCTCACATCCCGCCATAGGCGCGCGACGGCAGGAAGCCGTCCCGCCTCGGCCTCGCCCGACCCGGCTTGAGGCAAGCAAGGCAAGCGAGGCCGAAATCGTCCTCGTCCTCGCGTCCGGCATCGATCGCAAAGCACCGCGCCGGCGCGACGGCGGCCGCCGACAGAGAGAGCGGCCGGGTCCAGACGTCGACCGGCCGGTCGCGGCCATCGACATAGATGGGCCCAAGATGGTCGAGCCGCGCCAATTCCGACGCGGTGGCGCCTGATTCGGTGCGGGCCTTGCGGACCAGGTCGTCGCCTACGACCATCTCGGTCCTGAGGCCTTGCGCGCGCTGCTCGAGGCGGTTGGCGACATTGATGGCATCGCCGATCACCGTGACGCCAAAGCGCCGCGAGCCCGGAATCACGCCCGACATCACTTCGCCATATTGCAGGCCGAGCGAGATCGTGACCGGGCGGCGGCACGCCCGATGGAGCGCAGCGAGATGCGCGAGGATCGTGCCGCCGCATCGCAGCGCCCTCGACGCGCAGTCGCTCCGCCCCGCCTCGTCGCCGAACGTCGCCATCGCGCCGTCGCCCTGAAAGGCGTTGAGACGGCCGGCGCTTTGCCCGACCGCATAGGTTACGAGCGATTGGAAGTCCCGGATCAAGGCGAAGACGCGGCGCGGCGGTTCCTCGGTGCAGATGCCGGTGAAATGATCGAGATCGGCGAACAGGACGGCGACGTGACGGAATTGCGGCGCCGCGCATCGGGACCAGTCGGGTGGCCGCGCGGGCCTGCTCATAGGCCGTCCCCTTTGAAGAACAATCCGCTCTCGATGATGTCGCAGCGGTAGCCGCGCCCGCCCGGAATGTGTTGCGACCCGGTGCGGTTCGGCCGCAAAGGCGGCACCTCCGTCTCTTCCACCTCGGGCGGCATCAGCGCGCGCATGAAGGGGCTCCACAGGCTCCAGACCAGGCCGTGGCAAAGGGCGCCGACGATGCCGGCGGCCAAGAACGTCGCGCCCACGTCGAACGCGTCCCTGAAGTCCGGAGACGGTGCTTCGTTGTCGGTCGTTGACTGTGGCTTGGAAGGAATCATGGCCCGTTACCCTCTCTCGCGGTGGCGGATCGGGGCTGCCGCGCGCCCCGTGAACGGGCCCGTTAGACAGGAATGCGCGTGAAGCGCCCGTGAATGGGCCAAGCCGCCGCGTGAATGGGGTGCTAACGCCGATTTTTGGTTCGGAAGAAGGGGGTTCATGACGGGCGAACCGGTGTATGCTGCCCGCCGATCTCCGAGACGATGGGGTGTTGCCGTTGCTCCGGCTCTCGCTGTTGGGACCCGTGTCGCTCAGGTCCGACGACCGCGACGTTCGGATCAGGAGCCTGAAGCTGCGCGCGCTGCTCGGCTACATCGCCCTCAACGAGTCTCTGCTCGAGACGCGTGAACGGCTGGTCGGCCTGTTGTGGAGCGAGTCCGGCGAGGCGCAGGCGCGGGCGGTCTTGCGTCAGGTCATCCGCGAGCTGCGGGGCGTGTTCGTCCACGCGGGCAGCAACGGCCTTCGCATCAACGCCCATGAGATCGGGTTCGACAAGGATTCGGTCGAGGTCGACGTCTGGTCCATCATCCGGGCCGTCGAGGTCGGCGAGGTCCATTCGATGCTCCTCGCCCAACCGCATCTGACCGACGAGCTGATGACCGGCCTCGAGGATCTCGACCCGGCCTTCCGGGTCTGGCTCTTGGCAAAGCGGCACTCGCTGCGCGACCGGTTGCTGCGCGCGCTGGAAAGCGCGCTCCGCGCCGCCGCCGACGCGACCAGGGTCAGCCGCCTCGCCGAGGCCATCCTCGGTCTCGACCCCACCCACGAAGAAGCGTGCCGGCGGCTCATGCGCGCGCAGGCCTCGCTCGGCGATACGGCCCACGCGCTGCGTGCCTACAAGGCGCTCTGGGACCTGCTCGACGAGGATTATGGCATGGAGCCCTCGGCGGCGACGCAAGAGCTGGTCGCCGAGATCAAGATGGGCACGATCGAAGCCGCGCCGGCCGCCAATCCCGAGCATCCCGCGCCGGCGATCGAGGCGGTCGCGGCGTCAGAGACGCGGCCGATGCTGTCGGTCGAGGCGGTCGATGTCCGCGCCGTCGATCCCGACAAGGCGCATCTCTCGCTCGGCTTCCGGCAGCTTCTCATCGCATCGCTGGTGCGGTTCCGCGAGTGGCACGTCACGGACGTCCCGTTCCCGGACTCGTCCGAGCGCAGCGCCCGCTATCAGATCCAGATCTCGGCTCACCAAAGGCAACAGGCGCTGCACCAGACCCTGATGCTGAAGGAGCTCAATACCGGCTTCTACATCTGGAGCGATTCCTTCGAGCTGAGGCTCGACGACTGGTTCGAGGCGCAAGGCCGCGTGGTCCGGCGCATCGCGATGGCGCTCAATGTCTATCTGTCGGCCGAGCGCCTCCGCCGCTTTTCCGAGCGGCCCGACGTGTCGATCGGGCTCTATGACCGGTGGCTGCGCTGCCAGACGCTGGTGCGGACCTTCAATCCGCAGCATTGGGACCGCCTGACCCGGCAATTCAACGAGATCATCGAGGCGGCGCCCGGCTTCGTTCCGGCCTATTGCGGGCTCGCCGACATCAACACGATCGAGCATATCGCGCATCCCGGCGTGTCCCGTTCGCGCGAGCGCGAACAACGGGCGCTCGACCTCGCCCGCAAGGCGGTGCAGCTCGACCCGGTCGACATGCACGCGCATCGCTGCCTTGCCTGGGCGCATGTGATGGCAAAGCAGTATGGGCAGGCGGAATTGCACATCCGCACCGCCTATGAGCTGAACCCGAGCGATTCCTGGACCGCGATCTCGGCCGCGCTGTTGTTCGCGTTCTGCGGCAAGACCAAGGAAGCGTCCGAGCTTGGCCAGCTGGCGCTCGACATGACGCTGTCGCCAAGCCGCACCCATTGGGCCTATCAGGCCGACATCGCATTCCTTGGCGGCGATTATGCGGCGGCGGTCGAGGCGGCGGACCGGGCCCAGGACGTGCTGTGGGGCGTCGCCGCCTGGCGGACCGCGGCGCTTGCGCATCTCGGACGCACCGCGGAAGCAGCGGCCGAAGGCGCCCGGTTCCTGGCCCGCGTGCGCGCGAACTGGTTCGGTCCCGAGCCCGCGACCGACGAAGCGATCGTCGAGTGGCTACTCCACCTCTATCCGATCCGGCGGCGCGAGGATTGGGAACGGCTTCGTAGCGGGCTCAGCGCGGCCGGGCTTCCGACCGGCAGCATCGGCCATGTCGGATGAGCGTCAGCAGCATTCCTGGATCGAATACTCGCCGACGCGCATGATCCCGAAATTCTGCGCATCGGTCAGAGTCATGGGCGACCTTGGCACCCAGCCCCAAGCCTCGTCGTACCATTGCGGCATCAGGGTGTAGGGGCCGGCCTTTATTTGCGCGAATTTCGCGGCAAGCATGGTCTTGCTGGGAATGGCGATGACCAGCGCCGCCGTGGGATCGTCCTCGTAGTCGACGACCGTCACAATCCTGTCATCCGTGCCGTCGACGATCGCATGGACGCCGGCCCCGGTCAGCTGATCCTTCAGTTGCCATACCGTGGTTGGACGTACCGAGCCGTTGATCCAGCTCATGACCAGATTGCCCCAATTCAACCAGCTCGCTTTGTCATTCGAATTGATCGAGATGCGCATGTTGGGTCTCCTATAGGTCGGCATTCGGGCTCGCGAACGACCGCCCTTTATTGTAAGAGTCGTGAATCCCGCGTGAGTCGGAGATGGTGGACGAGCAAAACCCCCTTGCCGTGCGCCTGGAAGCAGCGGCGTCGGCATTGGAAGCCGACCTCGGGCCTGCTGGCCTGCGCCCGGACGAGCGAAGCTTACTCCACTCGCTCGGCTATGACGATGACAAGCGGACCCGAAATGGGGACCGGGCGCGGATGCTGCGCGCGGCCGCCAAGTTCCGCCGCCTGTTCCGTCTCGGCGTTCCCGACGCGCCCGGTGTCACGTTCTTCGGCGGCGAGGCCGATCCGGCGATTCTCGGCGCGCGGCACAAGGGCGCGGCGCTCGGCAATCTGGCGGGCTCGGGCCTCACGACCGAGCGCGCGTTCGAGGCGTGCGTCGGCGAGGGGATCGAGTATCTGAGTCAGTTCGTCGATGACAACGATCCGGTGGAGCGGGGCATGCTCGGGCGGTATGCCGGCGCTTATGACGAGGCGACGCGACGCTTCGTCTCGGCGGTGTTGGCGGACGCACGCGATGACGTTTCCTGGATTCCGGCACGGCGGCTCGCCGATGGCGGGACCGCGTGGTTTCCGCTGGATCTGTGCCTGCGCCGCCCGCAAACCGAGCAGGATCTTTCGCCGCCGCTGAAGCTCAGCACGGGATGCGCGGCGGGCCCGACCATCGAGGCGGCAACGTTGCGCGCGGCGCTTGAACTTATCGAGCGCGACGCGGTGGCGCTGTGGTGGCGGGGCGGCCGCCGCGGACGCGCGATCGCGCCGGACAGCGAGGCCGGACGCGCCGCCGCCGATCTGCTGGACGGCGCGAGGCTTGGCAGTGACGAGCGGCGGACCTGGCTCCTCGACATCACGACCGACGTCGCGGTTCCGGCCGTCGCCGCGCTTTCCACGCGCGCGGACGGGTATGGGTTCGCGTTCGGCCTCGCGGCGCGGCTCAGCCTTGCGGAAGCCGCACCCGCCGCCCTGTTCGAGCTGTTCCAGGTGGAGCTTGGCCAGCATGTGGTGGCGGCGAAGCGGCAGGAATCCGGCGACGAGGCCCTCAACGACACCGATCGCCGGCAATTGCGGCGCGCCACCCTGTTCGATACAAGCGACTGCGCGTTGCTGCGGCCCGACGGCGGCGCCGACGCGCTTTCGTCGATCGAGGCGGAGGGCCCGGCGGCAGGGCTCGCTCACGTGCTGGGGCGGTTCGAGGCGCTCGGCATCGCCGCCTACGCCATCGACCTGACGCGGCGCGCGCTGGGCGTGCCGGTGGTGCGCGTCCTCGCGCCCGGGCTTCAGCTGGAGCCGTGTCAGATCGTCGGCCCGCGCCTGGCCAGACTCATCAGCGAAACCGGCGGCGGCGCGCTTCACACCGGAGGCTTGCCGCTTCTTTAGGCAGCCGCGACTGCCGTTTCTCGCAAATGGAGGGGGACATGGACATCGAGAAAGACTTTGCTTTCGCCCCGCATCCCGAAATATCGACACCCAGGCCGCTTCTCACGTCGATCAATCCCACCGATCCGCTGGGTGCGCTCAAGGACCTGCCGGGGACCTGGACCGGCAACGGGTTCAACCTGATCTGGCTGCCGCACCACCCGGCGTCAGGCGCCTTCAACGACCGCCTCTTGAAGCTCAGCCTCTTCAGCGAGACGCTGGAAATAGAATCAATGCCGGGCTCGATACCGAACCGCGGCTATCTGCAGGGCGACATCACGATGCATGGCGTCACCTATCTGCAGCAGGCGATCGACATCAACACGAACGAAGGGCTTCATGTCGAGCCGGGCATCTGGGCCACCGCGCCGATGACGAGCGCGCCTCCGGAGCCTTCGACCATCATCCGCATCGCGTCGATACCTCACGGCACGGCGGTCCTTGCGCAGGGTTTCGCGAGTCAGTTTTCGGGTCCGCCCCGAATCCCTTGCATCGATACGATCCCCTTCATCATCGGGGCGCGCAAAATGAAAATACCGTTCCCCGAGGCCAACCTCTCGATCCCGACGGCGAACCGTTCGCCGCCCGGTGAAATGGCAGGCGTCACTCAGGCGATGGTGGATGACCCCAATTCGGTCCTGATATCCGATCTGGCGGAAATCACGGTCGCGGAAACGATCGAGCTCCATGTTTCTTCCGATCACGCGATCACCGGCGGTGGAGCGGTCAACTCGGCGTTCCTCGACGGCACCAGAGCGGGCGGTCCCAACGCCCAGACCGCGCTTGTCACGGCGCGGTTCTGGATCGAGACGCGCGTGGGTCAGACCAGTCCCGACTATCTGCAATACAGCCAAACCGTGCTGCTGAATTTCCGAGGACTAAGCTGGCCGCACGTGACCGTGGCGACCTTGCAAAAGGCGTAGCCTGGCCGCCCGGCGCGTCACCGCCGCTCGATCAGCGAGAAGGCTTCGTCCGCGGCCATGCAGGGCGCTTCCTTTGCGCCCAGCTCGCGCCGGACCATGTTGGTGCCCAGGACGAGCGACACCATCTTGAAGAAAGCGTGGCGCCGGCTCATGCCTTCGCGGCCCATGCCGCAATCGGAGGCGATGACGAGACGGTCGGCCGGGATGTGCTCGAGCGCGCGGCGGATGAGCGTCGCCACATCGTCCGGCGTCTCGACCTGCAAAGTGTGGTGGTCGATGACGCCGATCGCGATCTTCTTGCCGGTGATGCGCTTGCCGATGGCGGCGAGGTCCATCCCGCCCGAGGCGCAGGTCTCGAACGTGATGACGTCGCAGTCACAGCGGTTCAGCGCGTCGAGCGCGGGCTCGTAGGTCTGCGCCTTCGCGAACATGCGCTGCTGCGCCGGGTTGCCCCAGCACGTGTGGCACCAGATCTCGGTCTTGTCGCGCAATCCCTTCACGGTGGCGTTGAACACATCCACCATGAAATCCTGGGTGAGCTCGGCATCGACGCCGCCGCGCGGGCCGATGAGGTGGACTTGCGGCTCTTCCATCTGGATCGCGGTGCAGCCGGCGGCGGCGAGTTCCGTCAGCTCTTCGTGGAGCGCCGCCGCCACCGCCATGATGCGCTCGCGCCGGCTTTTGTAATGCGTGTCGCGCAGCGTGAGCGCGATCAGCTCGGCGGTGATGGTGCCGAACTTGACCGGCTTTTGCGTGAGTCGCTGAGCGGTGAGATAAAGCGGCGTATATTGCAGCTCGCCGCGCGTCACCGGCGCGACGATGGTCGGATTGACGCGCGCCTCCATGCCCTCGTTGAGGATGTGGCCGCGCGGATAGGGGATGCGGCCGAATGCCACGGGCCGCCCGAACGCCCCCTCGAGCGACACGCCGCCCATCCGGGTCATCGCATAAGAGAACCAGCTATAGCCCGCGACCTCGGTGTCGAAGCGCGCGTCGCCGTCCGTCACGATGTCGAGGCCGGCGAGTTCCTGATCGCGCAGGAAGCACGAGACCGCGTCGATATACTGCTCGCGGAAGCGCGCATTGATCATCGCGCCGAGAAAGCTGCGCCCGCCGAGATTCTCGGTGTACCAAAGCGGCCGCGGCAGCGACCCGATGATGGTCGTCGGCAGCACGATCCCGTCCGTCGCCCGATACATTCCCGCCTCCCTTGCGCGCATGGTGCCCGCGGCGTTCATTATACCGGGAAACGCACGCGCCTATGCGGTTTCGCCACGCTATGCTAAAGGTGGGCTTATGTCGCGCGCATCGCAAATCGCGGTTTCCGCCAAGCGCCAGACGGATCAGTCCCGGTGGGCCGCGCTCGGCGCCTTTTGGCAGCGACGGCGTACGCCCATCACGCGCGCCGTCGCGACCATTGCGTTCCTCGGCATCTGGGAATTGGCGGTCGAGGCCGGATGGGTCGACCCGCTGTTCCTGTCGAGCCCTTCGGCCGTGGCGGTGCGGCTTGCCCAAGTGTTCCGGGACGGCTCGATCTGGCCCAATCTCGCGGCGAGCGGCAATGTCGCGTTCTGGGGATTCTTCCTGTCCTGTCTTGCCGGCATACCGGTCGGCGTGCTGATGGGACGCTCGGTGCTCGTGCGCGACACGCTCGAGCCCTTCATCATGGCGCAGGCCTCGGTCCCGACCGTGGCGCTTTTGCCGCTTTTCATCATCTGGCTCGGCATCGGCCTTTCCGCCAAGATCGCGCTCGTGTTCGTCGGCGCGTTCTTCGGCATCGTCGTCAGCACCGAGGCCGGCGTCAGCAATATCGACAAGCGGCTCATCGAGACGGCGCGGTCCTTCACCGCGACGGAATGGGAAATCCTGTGGAAGATCGTGCTGCCGGCGGCGCTTCCCTACATCATCGCGGGCATGCGGCTGGCGATCGCGCGGGTCCTCATCATGGTGGTGGTGGCCGAGCTTTATGCCTCGACGGCGGGGATCGGATATCTCATCTTCCAGGCGGGCGCCAGCTACGACACGTCGATGATCTTCGTGGGCGTCGTGATCCTGGCGGCGGCCGGCGTCACGTTGAACGCGCTTCTGCGCGCGGTCGAGCGGCGCGTCGCGCCCTGGTCGAGCTAGAGCGATGATCGAGGTCCGTGGCATCAGCCATGGCTTCCCCCGGGAAGCGAACGGGCAAGACGTCTTTCAGGTCCTCGACGACGTCTCCTTCACGATCGGCGACGGATCGATCGCCTCGCTCCTGGGGCCTTCGGGATGCGGCAAGACGACGTTGCTGCGGATCATCGACGGGCTCATTCGACCGATCGCCGGCGAGATCTGGATCGACGGCGCGCCGGTCCGCAAGCCCGCCACCAACCGCGCCATGGTGTTTCAGGAGTTCAACCTGCTGCCCTGGCGCACGGCGCAGCGCAACATCGAGTTCGCCGGCGAATTGCAAGGCGTGTCGCGTGCCGAGCGGCAGAAGCGCGCGACCGACGCGTTGAAGCAGGTGGGGCTCGACCGGTTCGCCGGCTATTTCCCGCATCAGCTCTCGGGCGGCATGAAGCAGCGCGTGGGCCTGGCGCGGGCCCTTGCCACCAACCCCGACTATCTCCTCATGGACGAGCCGTTCGGCGCGCTCGACCCGCAGATCCGCGAGATCATGCAGATCGAGATGCTGAAGCTCCTCGAGGACGAGGGCAAGACCATCGTGCTCGTGACGCACAGCGTCGACGAGGCGATCTTCCTTTCCGATTTCGTCGTGATTTTCTCGGCCAATCCGGGCCGAGTCATCGCGACCATCGAGATCGACCTGCCGCGGCCGCGCTGGTCGAACGACGAGACGATCAAGGCGAGCGCGGATTTCGTCCGCTATCGCCAGGAGATCTGGCATCTCTTGAAGGAACAGCTCCGCTCGACCGAGGAGGCAACCCAATGACGAAGGCACGCGAATTCGCAACCAACTGGGGCCAGATGTCGCCGCAGGCCTGGACCGAGCGCGAGGAAAGCGATCTCGTCGGCGCCTCGAAAGGCGGACATCTGATGATCCCGTCATTCCGGCCGTTCGACTTCATCGAGGCGCCGAACGCGCCGCTCACCTATCTCGCGTCGGCATCCTCGCGGATCGCGGTCGACGCGCTGCGCGGGCGGCAGCCCCATTTCCACCGCAATGTCGATTTCGACATGCTGTTCTTCCAGTGGGCGGGCGAGACGGTCTATGAGACCGAGTACGGCGTGTTCGAAGCGCGGCCCGGCGAGCTTCTGCTGATCCCCAACGGCGTCGCCTATTGCGCCGCGGGCGACAAGGATTGCCTGCGCCTCATGGTTCAGGTGCGCGACCTGGTCGAGACGCTCGTCACCGCCGAGAAGCATGTCGGCGAGACGCGCTACAAGGTGGATTGGGTCGGCGGGCCGAGCTGGCCGGTGCCGGCGCAAGCAGCGGCGGGCGTCACCGCGACCGAAAGCCTTCACACCTGGGACGACCGCCCGGGCGAAGAGACCTTGGTGGAGCGCGCCCGCGACCGTCTCGTCGGCGTCTCGACCGGCGGCCGGGTCGTCCAGAAGATCCGCCTTTTCGATATTTTCACCGAGATCACCGGCCGGCGCGGACCCGGCCCCGTGTCGATGAAGAGCGATCGTTTCTTCGTCGAATGCTACAACACCACCGGCGCGCAATTCGCGTTCCACCGCGGCAACCGGAGCGAGGAGTTCCAGTTTCAGTTCCACGGCACGGCGGACAATATCTGCGAGTTCGGCACCGACAAAATGGGGCCGGGCGACCTCGTCGTGGTTCGGCGCGGCATCTCGCACCGGGTCATCGGCTCGCGCGACTTCCGCCGCATCGTGCTTTACAGCGCCGATCCCTGGCGGGTGCTGATCGACCCGACCAGGCCCGCGCGCCGCACCCGCTTCGAGGTGAGCGAGACCGTGGTTGACGCCGCGCCCTGGCGCAAAGAGCTCGAGACCGCCTAACGAGAAACCGCATAAGAGGGAGGAAGGACGATGAAACGGCTCATGCTGGCGGCAGTCTCTGCCGCGGCGCTGATGGCGCCTGCGCACGCCGCGGACACGATCAAGCTCGGCTTCATGGTCGGCATGACGGGCGCCGCCGGCATCGTCGGCGAAGAGCAGAAGCGCGGGCTCGACCTGGCGCTTTCCGACCACGACATGAAGCTCGGCGGCGTCCCGGTCAAAGTCTTCGTCGAGGACGACAAGGGCGACCCGTCGACCGCGGTCCAGCTCGCCTCGAAATTCACCGACGAGGACAAGATCGACATCATGACCGGCCTCACCGGCTCGAACACGACGATCCCGGTCGTGCCGACCTTGCTCGATGCCGGCGTCTGGGTCGTCGGCGCGCTCGCCGGCCCGCAAGAGTTCGCCGGCAAGGCCTGCAACCAGAACGCCTTCTACGTCTCGTTCGAGAACGAGGATTGGGACGACGCGCTTGCCCTTTATCTCAACAAATCGGGGGTGAAGTCGGTCTATTTCATGGGCGCCGACTATCAGGCCGGGTGGGAGAAGATCGGCGGCGCGATGAAATTCTACAAGGGCAAGGCATACGGGCCCGTCTATACGCCGTTCCAGATGCAGGTCGATCTGGCGCCCGAATTGTCGCAGGTCCGCGCCGCCAATCCCGACGCCCTCTTCGTGTTCTATCCCGGCGGCCCGGGCATCTCGTTCCTGAAGCAGCTTGCGCAGTCGGGCCTCAAGATCCCGCTTTATTCCGAGGACACGCTCGCGACCGAGCTGAGCTTCGGCGCCGAAGGTGACGCCGCCGTCGGCATCATCCAGAGCACGAGCTGGTCTTACGAGCTCGACAATCCGGCCAACAAGAAATTCGTGTCGGAGTTCCAGGCGAAATACGGGCGCAAGCCGACCATCTTCGCGGCCCTGCAATATGACGCCGTCAACCTCATCGACAGCGCGGTCGCCGCGGTCCATGGCAATATCGCCGACAAGGACGCGTTCCGCGCGGCGCTAAAAAAAGCCGATTTCCAGTCCGTGCGCGGCCCCTTCAAGTTCGACAACAACCACTATCCGATCCAGAACATCTACCTGACCGAGGTGGTGAAGGACCCGGACGGCAAGATGCATCTGGCGCTCAAAGGCACCGCCGCCGAGGACTGGCACGACCAATATCACGATCAGTGCCCGCTGAAAGGGTGAGAACGCGTACTCCCTCTCCGCCCCTCGGGGCGGAGAGGGCCGGGGTGAGGTCGGGGATTCCAGAGCATCTGCGGCAACCCACCTCATCCTCCCGCGCCTGCGGCGCGGGCCCCTCCTTCTCCCCCCTTTCAGGGCGGAGAAGGATAAGAGGACATACCGAGCTACCGGTTGACGGATGCGATATCGGCGCCGACGAGCGATTTGAAGCGGTCGAGGATCGCCTTCATCTCGTCCTCGCTGATCACGTCCTCGAGGCGGTCGAAGCGCGCGCCGCCGGTGCGGCCCTCCACCGTCTCGATGATGAGGTCGGGCGGGCGCGAGCGGGCCGCCAACACGATATCGTTGGCCTTGCCGAGCCGCTCCGCTTCGTAGGCGGCGAGCGCCGTGGCCGGTTCGTGGGTCGCGAGCAGCCGCGCCACCGTGGCGGCATCGATGATCGACTGCGCCGCGCCGTTGCCGCTGCGCGGATACATGGGATGGGCGGCATCGCCCAGCAGGGTCACGCGGCCGAACGTCCAGCGCGGGATCGGATCGCGGTCAACCATCGGATATTCGAGCACCATGTCGGCGCGCGACACGAGGTCAGGATAGTCGAGCCAGTCGAAGCGCGTCTGCTCGAACCGCCACAGGAAATCCTCGACCCGGCCATTCTTGTTCCACAGGTTCGGACCGGCGACCTCCGAATGAACCTCGACGTTCCAGTTGATGAGATGGGTCCCGTCGCCGTAATCGCGCATCGGATAGATCACCAGCTTGCCGAAGGCGAGCGAGCCCGCGAGGATCACGCAGCGCCCGGTCAGGATCGGCCGATACCGCGTCGAGCCGCGCCACATATTGATGCCGCCGAACGCGAACGGGCCTTCATCGGGATAGAATTGCCGGCGCACCGCCGAATGGACGCCGTCGCAGCCCAGCGCGACGGTCGCCTTGGTCACGGGCAGGGGCGCGCCGCCCGCATCGCGCCAGGCGATGCGGACGCCGTTCTCGTCCTCATCGATCTGCGTGCAGCGGTGGCCCATCACGACCGCATCGGGTCCCAGCCGCGTCTTCACGGCCGCGAGCAGCGCCTCGTGCAAATCGCCGCGATGGATCGAGAATTGCGGCCAGTTATATCCGGCCGCGCGCCCCAGCGCCTCGCGGTGGATGAGCTGCCCGTGGCGGTTGAAGAAGCGGGTCTCGGTCGGC
>Ga0335073_10000889_pt1 | contig 39442 bp, 39 predicted proteins | sample Lox_Sample_22_FD_207093 | JGI IMG/M metagenome (GOLD analysis project Ga0335073, IMG submission 207093) | Soil microbial communities from Loxahatchee National Wildlife Refuge, Florida, United States - Lox_Sample_2.2 | ecosystem: Environmental > Terrestrial > Soil > Wetlands | place: USA... | reverse complement strand
TCGCAGTGCACCACGGTGGCGCCGTGCGCACGGGCCAGGTCCGGGCTGCCGTCCCGGCTGCCGTTGTCCACCACGATCGCGCGGCAGCCGGCCGGCAGCCGGCCGAGCACCCACGGCAGCGCCTGCGCCTCGTCCAGGCACGGCAAGATCACATCGAGCACTCCATCGACCCTACGGCGTCGCCGGATCCACGGTCTTACGGAGTGCGGAACTCTGCCGCCGGCCGGCCGCGCGCCCAGCCGCGGCTGCCAGACTCGCAGGCATGGCGCGCGTGCTGATCGTGGAGGACGACCCCACCGTGTCGGAGGTGGTCGAGTCCTACCTGCGGCGCTCCGGGCACGACACCTGGTCCGAGAGCGACGGCCGGGAGGCCGCGCGGCTGGTGACCGGGCCGGCCGCGTCGGAGGTCGACCTGGTGATCCTCGACCTGATGCTGCCGAGCCTGGACGGCATCGAGGTGTGCCGGCTGCTGCGGCAGTCCCGCCCGGTGCTGCCGGTCATCATGCTCACCGCGCTGGGCCAGGAGGACGACCGGATCGCCGGGCTCGAGGTGGGCGCCGACGACTACGTCACCAAGCCGTTCTCGCCCCGCGAGCTGGTGCTGCGGGTGGAGTCGGTGCTGCGGCGCAGCCTGGCGCAGCCGGCCGGCGTCGCCCGGCTGCTCACGCTCGGCCCGATCACCGTCGACACCGCCGCGCACCGGGTCACCAAGGACGGTGCCGAGCTGGCGCTCACCGGCCGCGAGCTGGACCTGCTGAGCTACCTGATGCGCAGCCCGGGCACCGCCTACACCCGGACCGAGCTGATGGCCGCGGTCTGGGGCTGGACCTTCGGCGACCAGTCGACGGTGACGGTGCACGTGCGCCGGCTGCGGGAGAAGATCGAGGACGACCCCCAGCAGCCGAAGCTGATCCAGACGGTCTGGGGCGTCGGCTACCGGATGGAGGCACCGTGACGGCCCCGGATCGCCCCAGCGGACCGGGCTAGTCTGCGGTGATGCACACCGTCGAGATCGTGCGCACCGCGCTGCTCTGGGGCGCGGGCGGGGCGGTGCTGGCGTGGCTGGCCACCTGGCCGATCCGGCACCGGTCGCAGGCGGGGGTGCTCGTCTCGGTCTCGATCGTGGCCACGGTGTCGTCGGTGGCGGCGGTCTTCGGCAACACCCGGGCGATGCTGGTCGCCACCGACAGCGCGGTCGCCATCGTGGTGGTGGCCCTGGTGGCCGGCGTGCTCTCGGCGCTGGCGGCCACGTTCGCCGCGGCCACGTTCGCCCGGGACAACCGCTCGGTGCGGGCCGCGGTGGCCGCCCTGCGGCAGGGCCGGGTGCCGGACGAGGACGGCCGGCGGCTGTCCGGCGAGCTGCAGCGGCTGCATGCCGAGCTGGCGGCGACCGCGCGCACCCTGGCCGAGTCGCGCGGGCGGGAACTGGCGCTGGAGTCGTCGCGGCGGGAGCTGGTCGCCTGGGTCTCGCACGACCTGCGCACCCCGCTGGCCGGGCTGCGGGCGATGGCCGAGGCGCTGGAGGACGGCGTGGCCAGCTCGCCGGAGCGCTACCACAAGCAGATCCGGATCGAGGTCGATCGGCTGACCGGCATGGTCGACGACCTCTTCGAGATCTCCCGGCTGCAGTCCGGCGCGGCGGCCAGCCGGGCCGACCGGGTCAGCCTGACCGACCTGGTGTCCGACTGCGTCGCCGCGCTGGAGCCGGTGGCGAGCCTGCAGGGGGTGCGCCTGATCGGCCGGGTGGCGACCGAGACCTCGGCGCCGGCCGAGGTGACGGGCAACGGCGCCGAGCTGAACCGGGCGCTCACCAACCTGCTGGTCAACGCGATCCGGCACACCGGGGAGGGCGGCACGGTCGAGATCGTGCTGAGCCCCGGCGCCGATCCGGCCGGACCGAGCGCCGAGGTGACCGTCTCCGACGAGTGCGGCGGGATCGCCCCGGACGACCTCGCCCGGGTCTTCGACGTGGGCTTTCGCGGCGAACCGGCCCGCACCCCGCAGCCGGGCCTGGGCGCCGGCGCCGGGCTGGGGCTGGCCATCACCCGGGGCATCGTGGCCGCGCACGACGGCAGCGTGTCGGTGCGCAACTGCCACCACGGCTGCGCCTTCACCGTCCGGCTGCCGCTGGCCGGCTGAGGCGGCGTTACGGCAGCTCGTACGGCAGCTCGATGCCGGCCAGGGCGTCCGCGCAGCCGCAGCCGGACTGCCGCTCGGGCAGCTCGGCCAGGGTGGCGATGAGCAGGTCGCGCATCCGGGGCAGGTTCGCCGCGAACATCCGCAGCACCTCGGCGTGGGTGACGCCCCCACCGGCCTCGACCCCGGCGTCCAGGTCGGTGACCAGGCACAGCGAGGTGAAGCACAGCGCCAGCTCGCGGGCCAGCGACACCTCCGGCATCGCCGTCATGCCGATGATCGAGGCACCGGTGCGCTGGTACTCCCGGGACTCGGCGCGGGTGGAGAAGCGCGGGCCGTTGATCACCACCAGGGTGCCCTGCTCGGCCAGCTCGGTGCCGGTCGCGGCCGCCGCCCGGACCGCCGCCGCCCGCCCGGTCGGGCAGTACGGGTCGGCCAGCGAGACGTGCGCGACCCCGGTGTCAGCGTCGTTGTAGGTGTGCGCCCGGCCCCAGGTGCGGTCCAGCAGCTGGTCGGGCAGCACCAGCGACCCCGGGCCCAGCTCGGGGGCCAGCGAGCCGACCGCCGAGCCGGTGACGACCTGCCGGACGCCGAGCGAGGCCAGCGCCCAGAGGTTGGCCCGGTAGGGCACCCGGTGCGGCGGGAAGCGGTGGTCGGTGCCGTGCCGGGGCACGAACGCCACCCGGCGGCCGGCCAGGGTGCCGACGGTCAGCGGGTCGCTCGGGTCGCCGTACGGCGTGCTGACCCGGACGGTCTCGGCGTCCTCCAGCAGCGAGTAGAAGCCCGAACCGCCGATGACCCCGAAGTCTGCCTGCGATGTGCTCACCGGCTCACCGTAGCGAGTGGCGGGGCCGCCGCCGGAGTGACCTATCCTGAATGGGCACAGATACTAGGACGTCAAAGCAATCCGGCGTCCTCACCCGCCAGACTCCTCCGGAGCGACAGATGCAGCGCAATCACTACGACGAGGACCAGCTTGCCTTCGGCGACGCTGTTCGCACCTTCATCGACAAGGAGATCACGCCGCACTACCTGGAGTGGGAGGCCGCCGGCCTGGCGCCGCGCGAGCTGTTCACCGCGGCCGGCGCGAACGGCTTCCTGGGCATGCAGATCCCGGAGGAGTACGGCGGCGGCGGGGTCGCGGACTTCCGGTTCAACCAGGTGCTGGCCGAGGAGCTGGCACTGGCCGGCATCGGCGGCGCCGGGCTCGGGCTGACCCTGCACAACGACATCTGTCTGCCGTACTTCCTGCACTACTGCACCGACGAGCAGAAGCGGCGCTGGCTGCCGGGCATCGCCTCCGGCGAGCTGATCACCGCGGTCGCGATGACCGAGCCCGGTGCCGGCTCCGACCTGGCCGGCATCCGCACCTGGGCCCGGCCGGACGGCGACGACCTGATCGTCAACGGCGCCAAGACCTTCATCACCAACGGCATCAACGCCGACCTGGTGATCACCGCGGTGCGCACCAGCGACCATCCGCACCAGGGGTTGAGCCTGGTCGTGCTGGAGCGCGGCACGCCCGGCTTCGAGCGCGGCCGCAACCTCGACAAGCTCGGCCTGCACTCCCAGGACACCGCCGAGCTGTCGTTCACCGACGTCCGGGTGCCGCAGCGCAACGTGCTCGGCGCGCTCGGCGCCGGCTTCCTGAGCCTGGTGTCGAACCTGCCGCAGGAGCGCATGTCGCTGGCGCTGTCCAGCCACGCCAGCGCCCGGGCCGCCCTGAACTGGACCGTCGAGTACGTCCGCCAGCGCAAGGCGTTCGGCAATCCGCTGGGGGCGCTGCAGAACACCCGCTTCGAGCTGGCCGAGCTGGCTACCGAGGTGGACGTCACCCAGGCCTATCTGGACCGGTGCGTGCTCGCGCTCAACGCCGGCGACCTGACCGCCGAGGACGCCGCCAAGGCCAAGTGGTGGGCCACCGAGCTGCAGGGCCGGGCGGTCGACAGGTGCCTGCAGCTGCACGGCGGTTACGGCTACATGCAGGAGTACCCGATCGCACGGGCCTACGCCGACGCCCGGGTCAGCCGGATCTACGGCGGTGCCACCGAGGTCATGAAGGAGATCATCGGGCGCTCGCTCAAGCTCGGCTAGTTCGGCGCCCCGGTCAGCGAAGAGGTGGTGCTGTCCACGCGTCAGCGGTTGAACCGCTGACGCCCAGCACGCACCACCTCCGCCGGACGAATCGGATGCTCGCGCATGCTCGGCTAGGTTGGCTGGTGTGCGCTTCGTCCTCGCCTCCGCGTCCCCGGCTCGCCTGACGACCCTCCGCGCGGCGGGCGTCGAACCCGAGGTGATCGTCTCCGGGGTGGACGAGGACGCGATCAGCGCCCCGTCCGGGCCCGAGCTGGTGCAGGCGCTGGCCTCGGCCAAGGCACGCGCGGTGGCGGCCCGGCTGGACGGCGACCTGCTGCTGCTCGGCTGCGACTCGATGCTCGAGATCGGCGATCAGGTGCTGGGCAAGCCGGAATCGGTTGAGGAGGCGGTGGCCCGCTGGCAGCTGATGCGCGGGCAGACCGGGGTGCTGCACACCGGGCACACGCTGCTCTCGCTGGCCGGTGGGGCGGTGGCGCGTTCGGTCGAGGGGGTGGCCTCCACCGAGGTGCGGTTCGCCGATCTGTCCGACGACGAGATCGCCGCCTACGTCGACACCGGCGAGCCGCTGAAGGTGGCCGGCGCGTTCAGCATCGACGGCCTGGGCGGCTGGTTCGTCGAATCGATCGCCGGCGACCACCACAACGTGGTCGGCCTGTCACTGCCGCTGCTGCGGGGAATGCTGGCCGAGCTCGGCCACCGCGTCACCGACCTGCCTTCAACCATCGGTTGACTCTCCGGCCCGGATGTTTCAGCCGACCACTCGCGTACCACCGACCCGTTGTCCTTGTGCGGCCCAGACCGGTCGTGCACCCCAATCGGCGCAAAGTAGTCGCTTCAACGCGACACGGGCGTGCCGCACAGACAGACACCATCAGCTCCGCCATACTTACTTGGAAAAATCACGGAACTACGGGGGACCTGTGCGCCTAACAGAGATGCGCGTCCGCAATTACCGGAACATCGCCACAGAACAGACGCTCAAGTTTCCCAGCGGCGTTACACTGGTCGGTCCGAATAATAGCGGAAAAACAAATCTTCTCAAATCAATTCAGCTGTTTTTTACCGGATATGAAAACAGTTTCGGCTACCGACGCGCGTCGGATCTCACCATAGGAGCGGGCTCGCAACAAACTAGCCTAGTAGCCACATTTCAGTTTGACGGACACGAACGAGATCAAGAAATCATCGAACTTCTGGACGAACTTCATTCGATCGTTGGCACGACCCGGGATCCCGACCAGTTCACGATCAACCTCTACTTCACCGCCACGGACACACCTGTATACAGGGTCTTGCCGAACACGAAAATCCAAGTCCAGAATGACCGATCAAATTTCAGTCGCAAGCAAAAGCAGCTAGTTGAAAACCTCATGCGGATTTTCCGTGTGCACTATGTACCATCAGCCAAGAGCATCACAGCGCTATACAGCGACCTGTTAGAACCTTTTCTGAAAACCACTGCTTTTGACGCGATCAAGCCTCACTTGAGCGCGGTACACCAAACGCTCGATCAGGTTTCGAGTAGCCTGAATGTTGAACTTGCCTCATCCGGCTTATCCGAGCTAAAAGCTGCCTTCAAGCTCGATTTAGATAACCCATATGGGATCTTGTCTGGCATACGCCTCTTGCTGTCCGATCCAGACCAGACCCCAATTTTCGATAAAGGTCAAGGGATCCAGTCAACAGCCCTTTTCGCATCTTTTGTCTGGATCGCCGAGCGTGAGAAAAGCTCGGGAAGTATTCCTGTGTGGCTCATTGAGGAGCCGGAGTCATATCTCCATCCCGAACTTGCGAAGGCTTGTCGGGGGCTCCTGCACCACCTAGCAGAGGACTCAACAGTAATACTTACGACCCATGCCCTGACCTTCGTCCCTACAGAAATCTCCAGAGTTCAAGGGATTGAGGTCGATGACACCGGACGCACTGCGGTAACCGCCTTCGCAACCCACCAGCAAGCTACGCAAAGAATTCGAAATTCGTTGGGAGTGCAATTTGCGGATTACTACAATCTTGGCCTTACCAACGTTTTCGTGGAAGGGCCGTCTGATGCACGCCTTATTCCATGGGCAAGCGGATTATTGGCCAAGTACGAGGATGGCACTACCTATCCCCTGATAGACGGAAGCTTGATCGTAGACTTCGGCGGAGTATCCCAATTGGAAGGATTCCTGCGGGGCGTCTTTGAGCCTCTAATCGCAGAGCGGGCCATGGTCGCGGTGTTCGATGGAGATACGGCTGGAGTAAAAGCACGACAAAACTTGCAACAGTACCTTGGAAAGAAGGGTTTGCAGTTTCAACCTAATCGCGAATTTGTGTCGGTGCGCGCAGGATTCGCCATAGAAGGGCTGTTTCCTGATTCCTGGATTCTTTCAATGCACGACGAGCACCCCAGCTGGTTTGAATCATTCTCCCTCGATGCCGGCGGCATTGTTGAACCCTTCAGCATCCGGGACAATCATAAATCCAGCGCAATCAATTACCTCACGGCAAAAGCTGAGGACGCGCCGGACTCTTCGTGGGCATCCCGATGGGAAGCACTTCTGCAGGCAATAGAAGATTCGCTTGCCAGGCAGAAAAAGGAATTAAAACTCTAGTTGCTGCCCACGTGTGCTGAGGATGGGAGTGGCGGCTTTGATCGACCAGTCACTGATTAGACCGGCGGAACGCCGTGCCGTTTGTCGGCCAGCGGACGGGCCTTGCCCCGCAGCCCGGCGAACCGGCGCACGATCTCGGACCGCAGCTCCGACGGGTTGATGATCGCGTCGATCACCAGGTCGGCGGCCAGCCGCAGCAGGTCGACGTCGGCCTCGTACTCGGCCCGCCGGTCCTTGACGAACTGCGCCTGCTCCTCCGGGTCGGTGATCTCGGCGATCTTGTTGGCGTACACGGCGTTCACCGCCGCCTCCGGCCCCATCACCGCGACCCGCGCGGTGGGCAGCGCGATGCAGGCGTCCGGCATGAAGCCCGGGCCGTCCATCGCGTACAGCCCGGCGCCATAGGCCTTGCGCACCAGCACCGACAGCTGCGGGACGTTCGCCTCCGAGACCGCGGTGATCATCTTGGCGCCGTGCCGGATGATGCCCTGCCGCTCGACGTCCGAACCGATCATGAAGCCGGGCACATCTGCCAGGTACAGCAAGGGAATGTTGAACGCGTCGCACAGCCAGATGAACCGTGCGGCCTTGTCCGCCGAGTCGACGAAGAGCACCCCGCCGCGCACTGCGGAGTTGTTCGCCACGATGCCGATCGGGCGCCCCTCCAGCCGGCCGAGGCCGGTGATCAGCTCGGCGGCGAACTCGGGCTTGACCTCGAAGAACGAGTCGTCGTCGATCAGGCCGTCGATCACGGTGTGCATGTCGAACGGCATCGACTCGGCCGTCGGCACCACGTCGTCGGCCAGCTCCAGCAGCGGCGGCTCGGCCACATAGCTGGGCGCGGACGATCGCCAATTGCTCGGGAAGTAGGAGAAGAACAGCTTCGCCTGCTCGATCGCGTCCTCGTCGTCGTGGGCCAGGTTGTCACCGCAGCCGGAGACGGTGGCGTGCATCCGCGCACCGCCCATCTCGGTCAGGCTGACCTTCTCCCCCACCACCATCTCGGCCATCCGGGGCGAGCCGAGGTACATCGACGCGTTCGCCTCGACCATGATCACGATGTCGCAGAACGCCGGGATGTAGGCGCCACCGGCCGCGGACGGGCCGAACAGGCAGCAGATCTGGGGCACCTTGCCCGACAGCGTCACCTGGTTGTGGAAGATCCGCCCGGCCCCGCGCCGGCCCGGGAACAGCGCGACCTGGTCGGTGATCCGGGCCCCGGCCGAGTCGATCAGCCAGAAGATCGGCAGCTCCTCGGTGAGCGCCCGCTCGGTGATCCGGATGATCTTCTCGACCGTCCGGGCACCCCACGAGCCGGCCTTCACCGTCGGGTCGTTCGCCACCACCAGGGCCGGCCGGCCGTCCACCAGGCCGTGCCCGGTGACCACGCCGTCGGCCGGCAGCCCGGCACTGAGCGCGTTCGCCAGCTGCGAGTCCTCAACGAACGATCCCTCGTCGAAGAGCAGGCCGATCCGGTCGCGGACGTAGAGCTTGTTCGCCGCGGCCAGCTTCTCCGCCGCCTTGGCGTGCGGCGCCAGGGTGGCCCGGCGCGCTGCCGCCACCTTCTCTGCGTCAGACATCTGAACTCCTGCACTCTGCCTTTGGAACTGCACTGCCTTTGGAACCGCACCGCTTGGAACTACAGGGCGTGACCGGTGATGAGATTCGACCGTCATGGCGACCGAATCTCATGACAGCCGGGCGACCGAACGACATGACAGGCCGGCGGCCTGAAGACGAACCAGCAGACCCTATTCGACCGGCAGGCCGAGCCCGCGGGCGATCACCAGCCGCTGCACCTCGGACGTCCCCTCGCCGATCTCGAGGATCTTGGCGTCACGGTAGAACCGGGCCACCGGGTACTCCTCCATGAAGCCGTAGCCGCCGAACACCTGGGTGGCGGTGCGGGTCGCGGTGACGGCCGCCTCGGTGGAGTAGAGCTTGGCGATCGCCGCGGCCTGGGTGACCTCGGCGGCCGGCCGGCCGGCGTCCTTGAGCCAGGCGGCCTTGTAGGTCAGCACCCGGGCCGCCTCGACGGCCACCGCGAGGTCGCTGATCGCGAACGCCACGCCCTGCCGGGAACCGATCGGCTTGCCGAACGAGGTGCGCTCCTTGGCGTACCGGGTCGACTCGTCCAGGCAGGCCTGGGCCAGCCCGACAGCGAGCGCAGAGATCGCGATCCGGCCGTCGTCCAGGATCGCCAGGAACTGCTTGAAGCCGGCGCCGCGGCCGCCGAGCAGGTTCGCCTCGGGCACCCGGCAGTCGTCGAAGATCAGGCCGTGGGTGTCGGAGATCCGCCAGCCGAGCTTGTCGTAGGCCGGCTGCACCTCGAAGCCGGCCGTGCCGGAGGGCACGATGATCGCCGAGATCTCGGGCTTGCCGTTGTCCCGGGTGCCGGTGCGGGCGGTCACCGTCACGCACGAGGTGATCGAGCTGCCGGAGTTGGTGATGAACGCCTTCGCGCCGTTGATCACCCAGTGCCCGTCGACCAGTTCGGCCTTCGTCCGGGTGGCCCCGGCGTCCGAGCCCGCCTCCGGCTCGGTCAGGCCGAAGCCGGCCAGCGCCCGGCCGGCCACCAGATCCGGCAGCCACTGCTGCTTCTGGGCGTCGGTTCCGAAGGTCAGGATCGGGTTGATGCCCAGCCCCACGCCGGCCGAGAGGGTGATGCCGATCGACTGGTCGACCCGGCCCAGTTCCTCGATCGCCACGCACAGCGAGGTGAAGTCCGCACCGCTGCCGCCGAACTCCTCCGGCACCACCAACCCGAACAGGCCGAGCTCGCCCATCTTGGTCACCAGCTCGGTCGGGAAGTAGTGCTCGCGATCCCACTTCGCCACGTGCGGGGCGACCTCGGCCGCGGCGAATTCGCGGACGACCTTGCGGAACTGCTCGTGGTCGGCGGACAACTCGAAGGACATCTCGGCTCCTGCGACGGTGGGTTGGCGAGAATCTGTCAGGTTGACGTTTACGTCAACGTCAGGCGCTACTCTAATCGCATGCCGACCCGAACGGAAGCCGCGACCTGGACGGTGGGCGAGCTCGCCGACGAACTCGGCGTGACCACCCGGACGCTGCGCTTCTACGAGGCCGAGGGCCTGATCGCGCCTGCCCGGTCCGGCACCGCACGGGTGTACGACCACCGCGATCGGGCCCGGCTGCGGCTGATCCTGCGCGGCAAGCGGTTCGGCATGTCGCTGTCGGAGATCCGCGAGATCGTCGGCATGTACGACGGCGCGGCCAGCTCGGAACGCAAGCAGCTGGAGACGCTGCTCGACCGGCTCGGCCAGATCGCCGACGACCTGAAGGCCCGCCAGCAGGACCTGGCCCGCACGCTGGCCGAGGTGCGCGAGGTGGCCGACCGCTGCCGGGACCGGCTGACCGAGCTGCCCTGAGCGGCCCTCACGACCTGGTTGATCACGGCGGAGCGCTACCGCGAGACTGGAGCCATGACGGGCATCGAGATCGAGGCCGACCCGGCCGAGGCGGGTTTCGACCCCGACCGGCTGGCCCGGTTGGACCGCCGGCTGGGCCGGTTCGTCGACGAGGGACGGCTGCCCGGCTGGCAGGTCGTGGTCAGCCGGCACGGCAAGGTGGTGCACGCCAGCTGCTACGGCGAGCGGGACGTGGCCGCCCACCTGCCGGTCGAGCCGGACACCCTGTTCCGGATCTACTCGATGACCAAACCGGTCACCGCGCTGGCCGCGATGATGCTGGTCGAACAGGGCGAACTGCTGCTCACCGACCCGATCGGCACCTGGCTGCCCGAGTTCGCCGAGCCGCGGATCTTCGCCGGCGGCACCGACCTGGAGCCGGTCACCGTGCCGGCCGCCGAGCCGATCCGGGTGCGGCACCTGCTCACCCACACCGCCGGTTTCGCCTACGGTTTCCTGCGCTCGCACCCGGTCGCGCTGATGTACCGCAACGCCGGGCTGGACGAGTTCGGTGGTGGCGGCCAGACCCTGGCCGAGATCACCCGGCAGTGGGCGTCGATGCCGCTGGTCTTCGAGCCGGGCAGCGAGTGGCAGTACTCGATCGCCTCGGACGTGCTGGGCCGGCTGATCGAGGTGATCTCCGGCGAGCCGCTGGACGCCTTCTTCGACCGGCACATCCTCGGGCCGCTGGGCATGACCGACACCGGCTTCGTGGTGCCCGAGGCGCAGCGGCACCGGCTGGCCGAGCTGTATGCGGCCACGCCGGCCGGCTTCGCCCGGGCCGACCGGCTGGCCGGCGCCGCGCTGACCGAGCGCTGGCCGTCCGGCGGTGGCGGGCTGGTCAGCACGGCCCGCGACTACCAGCGGTTCACCCAGCTGCTGCTGCGCGACGGCGAGCTGGACGGCGTCCGGCTGCTCGCCCCGGCCACCGCCCGGTTGATGCACACGAACTTCCTGCCGGACAACCAGGACCTGGCGAGCTTCGGCCGGCCGCTGTTCGCCGAATCACCGCTGGTCGGCGTGGGCTTCGGCCTGTCGCTGTCGACCACGATCGACGTCCCCGCGTCCGGGATGGCGGCCAGCGTGGGTGACTACGGCTGGGGTGGGTTCGCCAGCACCGCGTTCACCGTGGACCCGGCGCTCGAGCTGACGTACGAGTTCTACACGCAGCTGATGCCGTCCACCGCCGTCCCGGTCCGGCCGCTGCTGCGCCAGCTGGTGCACCAGGCGATCGTCGCCTGATCAGCTGACCGGCAGGTGCAGCAGCTGCCGGTACCCGAGGGGCGCCTTCAGCGTGATCACGGTCTGGACGGTGTCGAGCGTGCCGGTGCACTCGACGACCCCGGACTTGAGGTTGTCGAAGAGCCTGGCTCGGTTCACAACGGTAAACCGCGCCAGTCCGGCGACACCACCGGATGCAGCAACGCACGCCCCCCGAGCGGGGCGGCCAGGGTCACCACTGCCTGTGCGTAGGCGATCATCGACGCGCAGGCGTTCTGACCGGGCTCCAGGTGCGGTCGGCTCATCGGCTCGATCAGCACCTGGCGGGAGTTCTCGAGCACCGCGAACCCGATCGGGAACACGCACGACCCGTCGCCGGTGATGTAGCGGACGGTGACCTGCCGGCCGTCGGCCGACATCCGCACGAACCGCCAGGGCATACTCAACGCGCTGGGCTGGAAGGGCACGACCTGCGCCGGCACCGTCGGAACGTCCTGGCCCAGGGGGCTCGGCCGCAGCGGATCCCGGGTAGCGCCGGCAGCGCTGATGCTGTCCCGCTCCCCGCCGCCGAACAGCGACCGCGTCCCGACGGCGCCGGCCGCCAGCACGATCAGCACCACGACCGCGGCGATCCCCACCTCCCAGCGCCGCCGCGGCCTGGCCGCCCGGGGCACGGCGACCGGAAGCTCGACGCAGCTGCCCTGTCCGTGCGCCAGGCCGTCGCGCCAGGCCTGTGCATCCTCGCGCAGCAGCCGTTCGATCTCAGGCATAGTTCGTCAGCTCCTTCGAGAGTCGGGCGCGGGCATCGAACAGGGCGGACTTGACGGTGCCCGTCGAGCAGGACAGCAGCATCGCGATATCGGAGACCGGCAGGTCCACGTAATAGAAGAGCACCACCGCGGCACGCTGCCGGTCGGGCAACCGGCTCACCGCGGCCCGCACGTCCAGCCGCGCGGGGGCGCCTTCGTCCGGCCGGAAAGCCTCGTCCAGCACGTGGAACCGCACCCGGCGCAGCCGCCAGCGCCTGCGGGCCTGGTCGACCAGGATGGCCGCGAGCCAGCTGCGCAGCTCGCCGCGTGCCGGGTCGTACCCGGCTCGCTTGGTCCAGGCCCGGGCCAGCGCGTCCTGCACCAGGTCCTCGCGGTCAGCGGCGGCCACGAGCGTTGCCGCGAGCCGTCGCAGCAGTGGCACCGTCGCCACGAGCGCCGCCTCGAACTCGGCATCCGCCGGCGCCGGGTCGGCCGATTCCGTCCTCATCCGCTCACCTCCGACAGGTATACGGCAGCGGACGGCCGGCGGGTTGGGCCGAGGCGGGAGATCGCTACCGAATCGCGACCGGCGGGCCGTTCGTGAGCAACCACTCACGCGGCGCTCTGTCCCGGATCGGTAACCTTCGCTGCAAGTGCAGCCGGTATCCAGCCAGGCAGACGGAGGCTTCTTCATGCAACGAGTGCTCATCGCCAACCGGGGCGAGATCGCGGTCCGGGTGATCCGGGCGGCCCGGGACGCCGGGCTGACCTCGGTGGCGGTGTACGCCGAGCCGGACGCCGACGCCCTGCACGTCCGGATGGCCGACGAGGCCTTCGCGCTGGGCGGCACCACGCCGGGCGACTCGTACCTGGTGATCGACAAGGTGATCGAGGCCTGCACGAAGGCGAACGCCGACGCGGTGCACCCCGGCTACGGCTTCCTCTCGGAGAACGCCGACTTCGCCCAGGCCGTGCTGGACGCCGGGTTGACCTGGATCGGCCCGTCGCCGGAGTCCATCCGCGCGCTGGGTGACAAGGTGACCGCCCGGCACATCGCGACGGCAGCCGGTGCCCCGCTGGTGCCGGGTACCAAGGAGCCGGTCGCGGGCCCCGACGAGGTGGTCGCGTTCGCCCAGGAACACGGGCTGCCGATCGCCATCAAGGCGGCCTTCGGCGGCGGTGGCCGTGGCCTGAAGATCGCCCGGACGATGGAGGAGATCCCCGAGCTGTACGACAGCGCGGTCCGCGAGGCGGTCAGCGCGTTCGGCCGGGGCGAGTGCTTCGTGGAGCGCTACCTGGATCGGTCCCGGCACGTCGAGGCGCAGGTGCTGGCCGACACCCACGGCAACGTGATCGTGGTCGGCACCCGGGACTGCTCGCTGCAGCGGCGCAACCAGAAGCTGGTCGAGGAGGCGCCGGCGCCGTTCCTGACCGACGAGCAGCGCGAACGCATCCACTCCAGCGCCAAGGCGATCTGCCGCGAGGCGAACTACCACGGCGCCGGCACCGTGGAGTACCTGGTCGGCAACGACGGGGTGATCAGCTTCCTGGAGGTGAACACCCGGCTGCAGGTCGAGCACCCGGTCAGCGAGGAGACCACCGGGCTGGACCTGGTGCGCGAGCAGTTCCGGATCGCCGACGGCGCGCCGCTGCGGATCACCGAGGACCCGACGCCGCGCGGGCACGCCTTCGAGTTCCGGATCAACGGCGAGGACCCGGGGCGCAACTTCCTGCCGGCGCCGGGCACCGTCACCACCTACCGCGAGCCGGCCGGCCCGGGCGTCCGGGTCGATTCCGGCATCGAGGCCGACGCGACCATCGGCGGCGCGTTCGACTCGCTGCTGGCCAAGCTGATCGTCTGGGGCGAGACCCGCGACGAGGCGCTGGCCCGGGCCCGGCGGGCGCTGGACGAGTACGTGGTGGACGGCATGGCCACCGCGTTGCCGTTCCACCGCGCGGTGGTGCGGGATCCGGCGTTCGCGCCGGCCGACGGCACGCCGTTCACCGTCTTCACCCGGTGGATCGAGAGCGAGTTCGACAACCAGATCCCGGCCTTCACCGGCGCGGCCGAGGCCGCCGGCGACACCGCCGAGCGGGAACGGGTGGTGGTCGAGGTGAACGGCAAGCGGATCGAGGTGACGCTGCCGGTCGGGTTCGGGTCCGGCGGCGGCGCCCCGGCCGCGAAGAAGGCGGCGCCGAAGCGCTCGGGCGCCAAGAAGTCGGGGACGGCCGCCTCGGGCGACACGCTGACCGCGCCGATGCAGGGCACCATCGTCCGGGTCGCGGTGAACGACGGCGACACGGTGGCCGCCGGCGAGCTGATCGTGGTGTTGGAGGCGATGAAGATGGAGCAGCCGATCACCGCCCACAAGGCTGGCACGATCACCGCCCTGAACGCCGAGGCCGGCGCGGTCGTCACCTCGGGCGCGGCGATCTGCGAGATCAAGGACTGATGGCCACCGTCCGGCAGGTCCAGGTCACGTTCGACTGCGCGAATCCCGAGCGGGTGGCCCGGTTCTGGTGTGAGGTGCTGGGCTACGTGGTGCCACCGCCGCCGGAGGGCTTCGCGAGCTGGGACGAGTTCGACCGGTCACTGCCGCCGGAACACCAGGGTTCCGCATTCGCCTGCCAGGACCCGGACGGCGTCGGCCCGCGGCTGTTCTTCCAGCGGGTGCCCGAAGGCAAGGTCGTCAAGAACCGGGTGCACCTCGACGTCCGGGTCGGCACCGGCCTGGTGGGTGACGAGCGGGTGGCCGCGCTGGAGGCCGAATGCGCCCGGCTGATCGCGCTCGGCGCGTCCCGGGTGGAGCTGCTGCGCGCCGACGGGTTCAACGAATCCTGCCTGGTCATGCAGGACGTCGAGGGCAACGAGTTCTGCCTCGACTAGGGCTTACCAGCACGGCAGCGGGCCGGCACCCGGGTGGGGTGCTGGCCCGCTCGCCGCTCGGGGTGGTCAGCCCTGCTGCAGCACGGCCTCGATCTCGAGGGTGATGGTGATCTTGTCGCCGACCACCACGCCGCCGCCGTCCATCGGCATGTCGATGTCGACGCCGAACTCCTTGCGGCTGATCTCGGTGGTGGCGGTGAAGCCGGCGCGGGTGCCGCCGTAGGCGTCCGGACCGAAGCCGTTGAGCTCCAGCTTCAGCGGCACGTTCTTGGTGGTGCCCTTGATGGTCAGGTCACCGCGCACGAGGTAGTCGTCGCCGGCGGCCTCGACCGCGGTCGAGGCGAAGGTGATGGCCGGGTACTTCTCCACCTCGAAGAAGTCGGCCGACTTGATGTGCGCGTCGCGCTGCTCCTGGTTGGTGTCGATCGACGAGGCGTCGATCTCGGCGGTGACGGTCGAGGCCAGCGGGTCGGCGGCGGTCACGATGCTGCCGGAGAAGGAGCCGAAGCGGCCCTTGACCTTGCTGACCATCATGTGCCGGACGGAGAACGAGACGTCCGAGTGGGTCGGGTCGATCTGCCAGGTGCCGGCGACGTAGCCCGGGATCGTGGTCGTGGTGGCGGTCATGGGGGAACTCCTTGTGATTGAGGGTTCAATTATTGCTTCTGCAACTATGCCTACCACGGGGCTATTCCGCAAGCCTCAGGCCGAGCGGCGCACCAGCAGGGTCTGCATGCCCGCACCGACCGGGCCGGACCGGTCGGCCAGCACCGAGCGGGTGAGCGCCACTCCGGCGCCGAGCGTGGTCTCGGCCTCCACCAGCAGCCAGTCACCCTCACCCGGACGGAACAGGTGCAGGTCGAGGTCGACGTTGGCGAAGGACCACTCGTCCCAGTCCAGCTCGGCCGAGATGCCGCTCGCCGAGTCGGCGAACAGGGCGGCCCGCTGCAGCGCGGTGTACTCCGCGCCGGCCAGCAGCGGCACCCGGGCCGAGATCCAGGCCGCCGCCGGCCCGGGCACGAACGGGTGCCCGGCGACCTGGCGCCAGCTCAGGTGCCCGGCATAGGGGAACGACGCGAAGTCGAGCGAGGGGAACTCCTCCGGCGCCTTGCCGGTGCCGGCCGGCGGCCGCTGCCCCGCCGCAGCCGGCTGCTCCCCCGGCGCCAGCAGCCAGACCCGGGCCTGCAGGCAGGTACGCCCACCCTCCCCGGCCAGCGCGGCCGAGACCAGTACCGCGGTGCGGGAGAGCCGGTCGACCGAGGCCGTCAGCGACAGCGGCGCCACCGGCACCGGCCCGACGAACTCGGCGGCGATCCGCACGGCGCGCAGGTCCGTCCGGCCGGCGGCCGCGGCGGCCAGCCGCTCGGCGACCAGCACCAGCAGCGCGCTGGGTGGCCCGCCGTGCTGCAGCTCGGGGTGCCAGGGGCCGGCGCAGGCCTCGTTGCTCAGCACCTCGCCGGTCAGCCGGGCAGCCGCCCCCGCGCCGTCGAGCTGGCAGGTCAGGTCGCGGTAGAAGGCGCTGTCCACCGTTGAAACGTTAGGCGGTGGCCACCACGGTGACGTTAGGCGGTGTCCGCCGCGGTGGGGTTAGCGGGACACTGGTAGGCGTGAGCCGTGACTCCCCACACCCGGGCCTCGGCCGCTGGCTGTACTACGCATTCGGCGGCGCGTTGCCCGAGCAGTACCACGACTGGGTCTTCACCGACCTCACCGGGCCGGACTGGCGGCTGCGGGAGGCCGGCCGGATCATGCTGTTCGCGGTGGTGCCGGTGACCGCGATCCTGCTGCTGCCAGGGGCGCTGGAGATCAGGATCATGGCAGCCTCGATCGTGGTCCTGGGGCCGCTCTTCGTCGGGCTGGCCTACGGCGACGAGCTGCGCGACCGGCGGCTGCGCCAGCACGGCATGATGCCGCCGCAGGGCCCCGATCCGGACTAGCGGGCGACTGAGACAGGACTGATGCCCACGCACCCGTCATGAGATTTGATCGTCATGGCGACCGAACCTCATGACAGCTCAGGCGGTGCTCTCGCCGTCCGCGCCGCCTGCCGGGCTTTGGGGGCCGGGGGCGCCCCCGCGACGGCCGACGATCCGGCGGATCATCTCGATCCGCTTGTCGGCCAGCGAGATCATCTCCTTGGTCCGGGCGGCGACGTGGTCCTCATCCGCCCCTGGGGAGAAGACCATCGCCCAGCCGTTCGGGCCCTCCAGCGCGGGCACCCGCTCCACCAGCTCGGTGCGGGCGACATGGTGCACGCCGGAGAACTCGTAGTCCTCGGTCACCACCGCGACCACCACGTGGTCCTCGGGCAGCTCACCGACGTGCGCGACGATTGCCGGCGCGTTCTCGGCGAACACGCTCGCCGCGCGGATCGTCCGCTGCGACCGTTCGACCTGTTCCGGCGAGAGATCCATCGGCAATTCTCCAGTTCGGCCCGGGCTCGTCCAGTCCAGGCTATCGGCTCAGCCCAGGTCGTCGTGGTGCATCAGCTGGCGGGCTGCCTCGGTCACCGACCCCGAGATCGACGGGTAGACGGTGAAGGTCGCGGCCAGCTGGTTGACGGTCAGGCCCAGCTGCACCGCCATCGCGATCGGCTGGATCAGCTCGGAGGCGGCCGGTGCGACCACCGTGCCGCCCACCACGACACCGGTCGCCGGGCGGCAGTAGAGCTTGACGAAGCCCTCGGCCACGCCCTGCATCTTGGCCCGGGCGTTGCCGGCCAGCGGCAGCATCACCGTGCGGGCCGGCACCTCACCGGTGCTGACCGCGGCGTGCCCGACGCCCACCGTGGCGATCTCGGGATGGGTGAAGACGTTGGCCGCCACGGTCTTGAGCCGCAGCGGCTGCACCGCCTCGCCGAGCGCGTGCCACATCGCCACCCGACCCTGCATCGCCGCGACCGAGGCCAGCAGCAGCACCCCGGTGCAGTCACCGGCGGCGTAGATGCCGGGCACCGCGGTGCGCGAGACCCGGTCCACGTCGAGGAAGCCCGCCGCAGTGCGCTGCAGCCCGACATGCTCCAGGCCGAGGCCCTCGGTGTTCGGCACCGAGCCGACGCACATCAGCACGTGCGAGCCGGCCACCGTCCGGCCGTCGGTCAGCAGCACCTCGACGCCGTCGCCGGTGCGCTTCACCGCCTGCGCGCGGGCCTGCTTCATCAGCATCCCGCCGTGCGAGGTGAAGACCTGCTCGATCACGTCGGCGGCGTCCGGATCCTCGCCCGGCAGCACCTTCTGCCGGCTGGAGACCAGGGTGGTCGGCACGCCCATCTCGCTGTAGGCGGAGGCGAACTCGGCGCCGGTCACGCCGGAGCCGACCACGATCAGGTGCTCGGGCAGCTCGGTCAGGCCGTAGATGTCGCGCCAGGACAGGATCCGCTCGCCGTCCGGCTCGGCGCCCGGCAGGATCCGCGGGGTGCCGCCGGTGGCCAGCAGCACGACGTCGGCCTCGACGACGGTGCCGGTGCCGCCGACCTCGACGCGGAACGTCCGGCCGGCCTGCTCAGCGGCGAACCGGCCCCGGCCGGACAGCAGCGTGACACCGGCGTCGACCAGCCTGGCGCGGATGTCCTCGGACTGGCTGGTGGCCAGCTCGCGGACCCGCTGGTTCACCTGCCGCAGGCAGACCCGCACGTCCGCGGTGGAACTCAGCCCGAGGTCGGGCGCGTCCCGCAGCGCGGTCACCCGCTCCGAGGTCGCGATCAGCGTCTTCGACGGCACGCAGTCGTACAGCACGCACGCGCCGCCGACGCCGTCCGACTCGATCAGCGTGACCTCGGCGGCCAGCCCGGCCGCGACCTGCGCCGCCTCGTACCCGGCCGGCCCGCCCCCGACGATCGCAATCCGTGTCACGCCCACCATTGTCCCGGGTCGGCCGGGGCCAGCGGCCGGTGGGGCTGGAAACGTACATCGGTAGGCTGCATCCCGTGCCCCTCTACGCCGCCTACGGCTCCAACATGGACCCGGCCCAGATGCGCACCCGCTGCCCGCACTCGCCGTTCGCCGGCACCGGGTGGATCCCGGGTTGGCGGCTCACCTTCGGCGGCGAGGACCTGGGCTGGGAGGGTGCCCTGGCGACCCTGGTCGAGGACCAGGAGTCCGCCGTGTTCGTCGGGCTGTACGACATCACCGACTACGACCGGATCTCCCTCGACAAGTGGGAGAGCGCCGACACCGGGCTCTACCAGACCATCACGCTGCGGGTCTCCACCCTCGATTCCGACGTGCTGGCCTGGACGTACGTGCTGAACGGCTACGAGGGCGGCCTGCCGTCGGCCCGGTACCTGGGCCTGATCGCCGAGGCTGCGGAGAAGTCCGGCGCCCCGGCCGACTACGTCGGCGAGCTGCGCGGCCGGCCGTGCCGCTCCCTCGGCGGCTGACCCGCTCCCGGCAGGACTCAGCCTCCGTGCACCTCGTCCAGCAGGGCGGCGGTGAACCGGACGCCCACCGCGAGCGCCCGCTCGTCGATGTCGAAGTCGGACTGGTGCAGGTCGCCGACCACGGTGCCCGGCGTGCGGACGCCCAGCCGGGCCAGCGCCCCGGGCACGGTCCGCAGGTACCAGGCGAAATCCTCGCCGCCCATCGACTGCGGCGTGTCCGAGACACCCTCCGGACCGAACGCGGCGATCGCCGCCTGGGTCTGCAGCGCGACCAGGGTGCCGTCGTTCACGACCGCCGGCGTACCCGGGTCGTAGTCGATCTTCACCTCGGCCCCGGTCGGCGCGGCGATCTGCTCGGTCAGTTCGGCGACGATGGATTCCAGCTCGCCCCAGTACTCGGCGTCCAGCATCCGCAGCGTGCCGGAGAGGCTGCCGCTGGTCGGGATCGCGTTCGCGGCCGAGCCGGCGTTCACCGCGCCCCACACCAGCGAGACCGCGGCCCGCGGGTCGATCCGGCGGGACAGCAGGCCGGGCAGGTCGGTGATCAGCCGGCCCAGCGCGTAGACCACGTCGGTGGTCAGGTGCGGCCGGGCGGTGTGGCCGCCGGGGCCGGTCAGCGTGATCTCCAGCTGGTTGAACGACGCGGTGATCGGGCCCACCCGCAGGCCGAGCCGGCCGACGTCGAGCTTCGGGTCGCAGTGCAGCGCGAAGATCCGTTCGACGCCGTCCAGCGCCCCGTCCCGGACCGCCGCCTCGGCACCGCCGGGCATCCGCTCCTCGGCCGGCTGGAAGATCAGCCGCACCGGGGCGGCCAGCTCACCGGCCCGGTCGGCCTCGGCCAGCACACCGGCCACCCCGAGCAGGATCGCGGTGTGCGCGTCGTGGCCGCAGGCGTGGCAGGCACCGGGATTCTGCGAGGCGTAGCTGACCTGCTTGTAGTCGGGCAGCGGCAACGCGTCGATGTCCGCGCGCAGCGCGGTGATCGAGGCCCCGGTGCCCACGTCCGCGGTCAGCCCGGTGCCGATCGACAGCGGCTTCGGCTCCAGCCCGAACGAGCGCAGCACCGTCGCGATCCGCTCGGTGGTCCGGTGCTCGGCGTAGGCCACCTCGGGGTGCGCGTGCAGGTCCCGCCGCCAGCCGATCAGCTCGCCACCGTGGCCGGTCAACCAGGCGACGGCGCGGCTCTGCAATCGGGAAGGCACGCCTGCACGATAGCGTCCGGCCTCGCGACCGCGGGCCGTGGCTACTCGGCGGACCGGGCCGGCATCGCCTCGATCGCGTCGAGGTCGCGCTCGGCGAAGCGGCGGTGCTCGCACTCCTCGTTGAGGACAACCCGCGCGCAGTCCAGCGCGCTGATCGGCTCGCCCCGGTGCCAGAGCGGCCCGGGGTTCGTCCGGGCCAGGCTCTCCGGCGTGGCCCCGGCCAGGAACGCGCGCATCCGGGCAACCCGGTCGGCCCGCAGCTCCAGCACCTCGGGGTAGGACGGCGCGGCGGTCGGGTCGACGCCGAAGTCCTCCGGGGTCCGGCCGGTGAACCTGATCAGGCCGTCGAACGGCACGCCCCACGGGTGGAACGGTTGCTCCTCGCCCCGGATCGCCCCCAGCCAGGCGTCGGTCGCGAAGACCAGGTGGCGCAGGGTCTGGGCGAAGGACCACTCGCCGTCCACCGACTCCTCGACGGCCCCGTCCGGCAGCGCGGCGGCCCGGGCACCGGTCGCGGCCCACCCGTCCTGGATTGCGTCCCACGCCGCGCGCAGTCCGGCCGGGTCGTGCGCCGCCGCGGCCAAGGCCCGGGCCGGGTCGCGCCGGGCCAGCTCGGCCTCGATCAGCGGCGCGACCTCGATCCCGTTGATCCGCAGGCCGGCCAGCTCCTCCAGATCACTGTCGATCTCCGCGCCGGCCAGGCTGACGTCACGCAGCACCGCCCCGGACAGGTCGCTGAGCCGGAACCAGGCGTCGTTGAGCCGGGTGCGGTGGAACCGCACTCCGGTGAGGTCGGCGCCGTCGAACTCGGGCGGGCTGCCGGTCATGCGCATCTCCTTGGCGTGGTCGGTCCTTGCTCGCTGGACGTCAGCGGCCGGGCAGCCGGAAGCCGCGGAACACCCCGTCCGGGTCGGCGGCCTCGGCGAACTCGATCCAGTCCATGTTCGAGAGGTTCAGGTTGTTCTCGACCGACCACAGCTCGGTGGCGACGACCCGGAACGGCTGCGACTGGGCCCCGCCCAGCGCGACCACCTGCATCGGCCAACCGTCGGTGGTCAGCGCGGGCTCGTCGGCGAGGAAGGAGACTGAGGGCCGGAGCGGGCCGTCCGGGGTGAGTTCGCGCAGGCGGCCGGCGTCGAGGCTCGCGTAGGCGGGGTCGTCCACCGCCGTGACGTCGGCGAGGAAACCGTCCTCGCTCGGCACCGTGATGGCGCGCGCGAGCCGTTGCCAGGCCTCGTCGTCGCCGAACCAGGTACGCACGAGCAGGCTGCCGCGCGGCAATGTTTCCATGACCGAAAGGCTAAACCCGATCGGCGCCGGATGTCACCGATTCAGCGTCAGCCGCCCCGCCCGTCAAGTGCCCCGCACCGTCAAGTGCCCAGCGTCGCGGTGCCCAGCGTGTCGAACGGGGTGCCCGGGCCCAGCGACGCGCGGACGGTGACCCGGCCGGTGTCCGCCCCGGCCGGCAGCCCGATCAGCATCGCCGGCATCCGTGCCGCGCTGCCGCGCCCGGGCGGGCACCGGTAGGCCAGCTGCAGGTCGAGCCGCAGCCCCTCCGGCTGGCGCGCGGTGGTGATGCTGCTGACCCGGTAGCAGGCGACCGTCGCCGGCCGGACGCCCAGCAGCACGGTGCCGGCCGGCACCTGCGCGTCGTGCCAGCACCCAGCCGGCGGGCAGGCCAGCGTCCCCGCAGCCCGGTAGCGGTCGAGCAGTGCCGGCAGCGTCCGGGCCAGGTGCACCCCGGCCGGCTGCAGCGGACCGGTCAGCGAGAGCAGCGAGAGCGGCACCGGGCCGAGCAGCTGCAAGCCGTCGGAGTCACTCGGTGCCGGCACCGGCGAGCCGGCACCGGTTGGATCGGGACCGGGCGAGCCGGCACCGGGCGGGCTGTCGGCTGACCCGCCCGGTGACCCGCTCGCCGCGCCGCTGCCCGAGGGGGACACGGACGCGCAGCCGGCGACGACCAGCGACAGGCAGAGCAGCAGGGCACCCGGCAGCAGTCGCATGCCCGGTAGATGCGCCGAGGCCGGCAAGCTGTTGCAGCGACTTCAGCCGGCCGGACGGTCCAGGCCCGCGAGGATGCGTTCGGCGGCCTGGTCCGGGGTCAGCTCACCGGCCAGCACCGCACGCTCGGCCGCGTCGCCGATCGCCCGCAGCTCCGGCGTGCGCAGCCGGTCCAGCAGCCGGGCGCGCACCAGGTCACGGGTCCACTGCACCAGCTGCCCGGAGCGCTTGGCCTCGAACGCGCCGTCGGCGACGAGCTTGTCCCGGTGGCGCACCAGCTTCTCGTACACCCGATCGATGCCGGTGTTGTGCAGCGCGCTGCAGGTCAGCACCGGCACCTGCCAGGCGTCGTCCGGCCCGCGCAGCAGCCGCAGCGCCGCCGACAGCTCGCGGGCGGCCCGCTCCGCCTCGCGCTGGTGCTCGCCGTCGGCCTTGTTCACCGCGATCACGTCGGCGATCTCGAGGATGCCGCGCTTCATGCCCTGCAGCTGATCGCCGGTGCGGGCCAGCGTCAGGAACAGGAACGTGTCGACCATGTCGGCCACCACGAACTCCGACTGCCCCACGCCGACCGTCTCGACCAGCACCACGTCGTAGCCGGCCGCCTCCATCACCAGCAGCGTCTCCCGGCTGGCCTGGGCCACCCCGCCGAGCGTGCCGGAGCTGGGCGACGGCCGGACGAAGGCCCGCTCGTCGGCGGCCAGCCGCGCCATCCGGGTCTTGTCGCCGAGGATGCTGCCACCGGTGCGCGCCGAGGACGGGTCCACCGCGAGCACCGCCACCCGGTGCCCGGCCGCGGTCAGGTTGCTGCCGAAGGTATCGATGAAGGTCGACTTGCCGACCCCGGGCACCCCGCTGATGCCGATCCGCTGCGCGCCACCGGTGTGCGGCAGCAACGCGGTGAGCAGCCGTTGCGCGTCGGCCCGGTGATCGGCGCGCTTCGACTCGACCAGCGTGATCGCCCGGGCGACCGCCGCCCGGTCACCGGTGAGCACCGCCGCGGCGAGCTGGTCCGGTGGGAGCGGGCGCATCAGCCGGCGTGCGAGAGCTGCTGGTCCAGCGTGTCGAGCAGCTCCCGGGCCGCGGTGGCGATCACCGTTCCAGGCGGGAAGATCGCCGCCACGCCGGCCTGCCGCAGCTCGTCGAAGTCCTGCTCCGGGATCACCCCGCCGACCACCACGAGGATGTCGTCCCGGCCGAATGCCCTGAGCTCGGCGCGCAATTGCGGCACCAGGGTGAGGTGGCCGGCGGCCAGCGTGGACACCCCGACGATGTGCACGTCGGCCTCGACGGCCTGCCGGGCGACCTCGGCCGGGGTCTGGAACAGCGGGCCGACGTCCACGTCGAAGCCCAGGTCGGCGAACGCGGTCGCGATCACCTTCTGCCCCCGGTCGTGCCCGTCCTGGCCCATCTTGGCGACCAGGATCCGCGGCCGGCGGCCGTGGGCCTGCTCGAACGCGTCGGTGGCCGCCCGGGTCTCCTCGATGGCAGCCACCGAACCGTCCCCCTTGCCTGCTTCGTCGCGGTAGACACCGGAGATCGTGCGGACCTGGCCAGCATGCCGACCGTAGACCTGCTCCAGCGCGTCGGAGATCTCCCCCACCGTCGCCTTGGCCCGGGCCGCGTCCACGGCCAGGGCCAGCAGGTTCTGGTCCAGGCCGGCGCCGCGGCTGCCGTCCCGGGCCGCGCCGGCCGCGGCGGTCAGCCGGGACAGCGCCGAGCGCACCTCCTCGGCGTCCCGCTCGGCACGCAGCCGATCGAGTTTCGCCTGCTGGGCACGGCGCACCTCGGCGTTGTCGATCTTGAGCACCTCGATCGGCTCCTCGGCGTCCAGCCGGTACTTGTTCACCCCGATCACCGGTTGCCGGCCCGAGTCGATGCGCGCCTGGGTGCGGGCGGCGGCCTCCTCGATGCGCAGCTTCGGCAGGCCCTCGTCGATCGCCTTCGCCATGCCGCCGGCCTGCTCGACCTCCTGGATGTGCGCCCAGGCCTTGCGCGCCAGATCGTGGGTCAGCTTCTCGACGTAGTAGCTGCCGCCCCACGGGTCGATCACCCGGGTGGTGCCGGACTCCTGCTGCAGCAGCAGTTGGGTGTTGCGGGCGATCCGGGCGGAGAAGTCGGTGGGCAGCGCTAGCGCCTCGTCGAGCGCGTTGGTGTGCAGCGACTGGGTGTGCCCCTGGGTCGCGGCCATCGCCTCGACGCAGGTGCGCACTGCGTTGTTGAAGACGTCCTGCGCGGTCAGCGACCAGCCCGAGGTCTGCGAATGGGTCCGCAGCGACAGGGACTTCTCGTTCGCCGGCTCGAACTGCCGCACCAGCTTGGCCCACAGCAACCGGGCCGCGCGCAGCTTCGCGACCTCCATGAAGAAGTTCATGCCGATCGCCCAGAAGAACGACAGCCGCGGCGCGAACGCGTCCACGTCCAGGCCGGCCGCGATGCCCGACCGCAGGTATTCCACCCCGTCGGCCAGGGTGTAGGCCAGCTCCAGGTCGGCCGTCGCCCCCGCCTCCTGGATGTGGTAGCCGGAGATCGAGATGGAGTTGAAGCGCGGCATCCGCTGCGAGGTGAAGGAGAAGATGTCGCTGATGATCTGCATCGACTCCGCGGGCGGGTAGATGTAGGTGTTGCGGACCATGAACTCCTTGAGGATGTCGTTCTGGATGGTCCCGGTCAGCGCGCCGAGTTCTACCCCCTGCTCCTCCGCCGCCACGATGTAGAGCGCCAGCACCGGCAGCACCGCGCCGTTCATCGTCATCGAGACGCTCATCTGCCCGAGCGGGATGCCGTCGAAGAGCTCGCGCATGTCGTAGATCGAGTCGATCGCCACCCCGGCCATGCCGACGTCCCCGGCCACCCGCGGGTTGTCGCTGTCATAACCCCGGTGCGTGGGCAGGTCGAACGCCACCGACAGGCCCTTCTGGCCGGCCGCCAGGTTGCGCCGGTAGAACGCGTTCGACTCGGCAGCGGTGGAGAATCCCGCGTACTGCCGGATCGTCCAGGGCTGGTTGACGTACATCGTCGGGTACGGCCCGCGCAGGTACGGCGCCATCCCCGGATAGGTCCGCAGGAAGTCCAGGCCGCTGAGGTCGGCGGCCGTGTAGAGCGGCGCGACCTCGATGCCCTCCGGGGTCAGCCACGGTGCGCCGGTCACGCCACCGCTCTGAGCCGCACGCGGTTTGCCCAGTGATTCGTTGCTGAAATCGGCGATCATGCCGGCACCTCGCTATCGATCCGGTACGCCTCGTGCAGGGTGGCGAGCGCGTCGCAGCCGGCGTACACGGCGCCCGCGATGGCACCGGTCGCCAGCGCCGGCTTGCCCGCGATCCACACCGTGGCGCCGGCCGCGGCCAGCGCCGTCGCCACCTCGGCCGCCTGCTCGGCGTAGACCTTGTCGGACGAGCACAGGCAGGCCAGCCGGGCACCGCTGGCCGCGAACGCCTCGGCGAGCGCGGCCGGATCCCCGGTCCCGGTGATCGGCTGCAGGCCGCCGGCGGCGAACAGGTTGGCGGCGAAGCCCAGTCGCGCGCTGTGCACCGCGGCCGGGCCGAGCGCGGCGAGGAAGACCGCCGGCCGGTGCCCGGTCGCGGACAGCTGGGCGTCGGACCGGTCGCGGAATTCCTCGTACTCCTCGGGGTACCGGTGCACCGGCAACCCGCCCGCGGGCGGCTGGGGGGCGGCCGGCCGGCTCACCGGGGCCTCGTCCAGCATCGGGAACTCGCTGACCCCGGTGAGCGGGTCGCGCCGGTGCGCGAGGTTGTCCCGGCGGGCCTGCCAGCTGCGTTCCAGCAGCGCGGCGACCGCGCCGGAGCCGAACGCCGCCGCCGCGCCGCCGGCACGTTCCAGCTCGGTGAACGTCGCCCAGGCGGCCTCGGCGAGCTGGTCGGTGAGCGTCTCGACGTAGTACGAGCCGCCGGCCGCGTCCGCCACCCGGGCCAGGCTGGCCTCGTCGTGCAGGATCGCCTGGACGTTGCGGGCGACCCGGCGCCCGAAGTCGTCCGGCACGCCGATCGCGGCGTCGAACGGGCTGACCGTGATCGCCTCGGCACCGCCCACCGCCGCGGCGAAACAGCCCACCGTGGTGCGCAGCAGGTTCACCCACGGATCGCGCCGGGTCAGCATCGCCGCCGAGGTCACCGCGTGCTGGCGCTGGCCGCGGCGCCGGTCGAAACCGCTCAGCTCACCGACCCGGTCCCAGACCCGGCGGGCGGCCCGCAGCTTGGCGATGGAGCCGAACTGGTCGGCGGTCACGGCGTACCGGAACTCCAGCTCGTCGAAGACGGCTGCCGCGTCCCGGCCGAGCCGGTCGGCCTCGCGCAGGTAGGCCACCGCCACCGCGATGCTGATCGCGATCTCGTCGGAGTCGCTGCCGCCGGCGTCGGCGTAACAGGTGCCGTCCACGGTGATCGCGCGCAGGCCGTGGTCCTCGGCCAGCCGCCAGAGTTCGGCCAGCGACGCCAGCTCTGTCTCGCCGCCGCCCCGGGCCGCGGCCGCGAACGGGTCGGCGCCGAAGCTGCCCGAGGCTGGCTTCAATTCGACGAATGCCCTTGCCGCGTCGAGGGATTCGGCACCGGCGTCCAGCGTCACCCGGTCGAGCGGCAGGCCGGCCAGGGCCCGGGATAGCTCGGCGACCGGCAGGCCGCCGGCACCCAGCCGCAGCCAGAGCGAGGTCGCGCCGCCGGCCAGGTCGGCCAGGGCGGCCCGGTTGACCGCCACCGGGTCGGCCTCGGCCAGCCGGGTCCGGACGTCCCACCCTGTGGCACCGGACGGCAGCGCACCGCGGACGAACGGCGCCTGGCCGGGCGCCGGTTGCTCCACCGGTGCGTCCTCGGCGGTGTAGAGCGGCGCCACCTCGAAGCCGTCGTAGCTCCGGTGCGCGAGCGCGCGTTCCGGCGCGGCCTCGTCGAACCGGCGGCCGGACTTGGCCAGCACCCCGGCCACCAGCCGGCGCCACTGCTCGCGGGTTGCCTCGGGAAAGTCGGCCGCCAGCGACAGCGGCTCGTCCGGGACGCTCATGAGCCGAATGGTAGGGCCGTGCCCGCCCGGCCGGCCGCCCGTGGTGGCTTATCTCTCGCCCGCCGGGGTGCCGGTTAGGCTCTGTGCCCGTGACCGCGACCACCGATGCCAGCAGCCCCGAGACCAGCCCCGACCAGCTCGCCCGCGCGGCAGCCGCCGCCCTGGCCGAGCGGACCGGCACCGACCGGCACGACATCGCGCTGGTGCTCGGCTCGGGTTGGCTGCCCGCCGTCGAGGAACTGGCCCGGCAGGCCGAGGCGGACGTGGAGTTCGCCAGCACCGAGCTGCCCGGCTTCACCCCGCCGGCGGTCGCCGGGCACGCCGGCACGATCCGGTCGCTGCGGGTGAACGGCAAGCGGGTGCTCGCCTTCCTCGGCCGCACCCACTTCTACGAGGGGCGCGGGGTGGCCGCCGTGGTGCACGGCGTCCGGACGGCCGCGCGCGCCGGCTGCCGGATCACCGTGCTCACCAACGGCTGCGGCGGCCTGCGTGCCGACATGAGCGTGGGCCAGCCGGTGCTGATCGCCGACCACCTGAACCTGACCGCCACCTCGCCGCTGGTCGGCGCCCGGTTCGTCGACCTGACCGACCTCTACTCGTCCCGGCTGCGCGGCCTGATGCGCGAGATCGACCCGACGCTCGCCGAGGGCGTCTACGCGCAGTTCCCCGGCCCGCACTACGAGACGCCGGCCGAGGTGCGGATGGCCCGGACGATGGGCGCCGACCTGGTGGGCATGTCGACCGCGCTGGAGGCGATCGCCGCGCACGCCGAGGGGTCGGAGGTGCTGGGCATCTCGCTGGTCACCAACCTGGCGGCCGGCATCACCGGTGAGCCGCTGAACCACGAGGAGGTGCTGGCCGCTGGCAAGGCCGCCGCCGCCCGGGCCGGTGGCCTGCTCCTGCAGTTCCTCGACCGGGTGTGAGCGCGCGGGCATGACCGTCCTGCTCACCGGTTCACAGGGGCTGATCGGCACCGCGCTGCGCGAGCGGCTGCCCGGCCTGGGCTGGCAGCTGCGCACCTTCGACCGGTCCCCCGGCGCGGACGTGGTCGGGGAGCTGACCGACCCCGCCACGCTCGACCGGGCGCTGCTCGGCGCCGACGCGGTGGTCCACCTGGCCGGCCAGCCGGCCGAGGGGCCGTGGCCGGTCGTCCGCGACTCCAACCTGGAGGGCTGCTACCAGCTGTTCGAGGCCGCCCGGCGGGCCGGCGTCCGGCGGGTGGTGTTCGCCTCGTCCAACCACGCCGTCGGCTTCACCGAGCGCGCCGCCGGCGAGCTGCCGCCGGACGTCCCGCCCCGGCCGGACACGCTGTACGGGGTGAGCAAGGTCTTCGGCGAGGCGCTGGCCCGCTACTACTGCGACCGGTACGGCTTCGAGGTCGCCTGCCTGCGGATCGGGACGTTCGCCGAGCGCCCGCCGGACCGCCGGGCGCTCGGCACCTGGCTGTCGCCGGCCGACTGCGCGCACCTGGTGGACCGCTGCCTGCGCAGCCCGGAGCTGGGCTACGCGCTGATCTGGGGTGTCTCGGCGAACCGGGACCGGTGGTGGTCGCTGGCCAACCCGGTCGGCTACCGGCCGTCCTCGGACGCGGCCGAGCTGCCCGCGCCACCGGACGGCACCGCCCGGACCGACGTGGTGGGCGGTGCGTTCACCACCGCCGCGTACGGCATCGACGAGGTGCTCAACCGGGCCCACGGGTCCTGAGCCGCGGCGGCGAGGCGGCGATCGGCAGGCGCGTGCGGGACCGTGCGCGCGAGGAGCGAGGAGGCATAGGTGGCTGAGCAGGTGCCGGCCCGGCTGGCGGCCGAGGTCGAGGCGTGGATCGCGGACGACCCGAATCCCGACGACGCCGCGGAACTGCGCGAGCTGCTGGCAGCGGGCCGCGCCGTCGAGCTGGCCGACCGGTTCGCCGGGCCGCTCACCTTCGGCACGGCCGGCCTGCGCGGCCCGCTGCGCGCCGGCCCGAACGGCATGAACGCGGCCGTGGTGCGCCGGGCCGCGGCCGGCATCGCCGCGCAGCTGGTGGCCGATGGGCGGTCCGGCCAGCCGGTGGTGATCGGCTACGACGGCCGGCACCGCTCGCGGGAGTTCGCGCACGACTCGGCGCGGGTCTTCGCCGCGGCCGGCTTCGACGCGCGGCTGCTGCCCCGGCCGCTGCCGACGCCGGTGCTGGCCTTCGCGGTCCAGCGGCTGGGCGCGGCGGCCGGCGTGATGGTCACCGCCTCGCACAACCCGCCGCAGGACAACGGCTACAAGGTGTACGCCGCCGACGGCGCGCAGATCGTGCCGCCGCTGGACGGCCGGATCGAGGAGCGGATCCGGGCGGTGGCCTCGGTGCGGGCGGTGCCGCTCGGCGACGGCTTCACGGTGCTCGGCGAGGAGCTGGTCGAGGCCTACGTGGCGGCGGTCGGCGGGCTGGTCGCGCCGGACGCGGCCCGCGACCTGACGGTGGTGCACACCGCCATGCACGGCGTCGGCGCGAGCGTGCTCCGCCAGGTGTTCGCCGCGGCGGGCTTCCCGGCGCCGGTCGAGGTGGCCGAGCAGGCCGAGCCGGACCCGGACTTCCCCACCGTGGCGTTCCCGAATCCCGAGGAGCCGGGCGCGATGGACCTGGCGCTGGCGCTGGCCGAGCAGCGCGAAGCCGACCTGCTGCTGGCCAACGACCCCGACGCCGACCGGTGCGCGGTGGGCGCCCGGTTCGGCGACGGCTGGCGCATGCTGCGCGGTGACGAGGTGGGCGTGCTGCTGGCCGATTGGCTGCTGCGCAAGGGCATCCGCGGCACCTACGCGACCACCATCGTGTCGTCGCAGCTGCTGTCGGCGATGGCCGAGCAGGCCGGGGTGCCGTTCGCCGAGACGCTGACCGGCTTCAAGTGGATCTCCCGGGCCGCGCCCGACCTGGTGTACGGCTACGAGGAGGCGCTGGGCTACGCGGTGGCACCGGCGCTGGTGCGCGACAAGGACGGCATCTCGGCCGCGCTGCTGGTGGCCGAGCTGGCCGCCGCGCTGAAGGCGGGCGCGTCCTCGATCCCGCAGCGGCTGGCCGAGCTGGCCGCGACCTACGGGCTGTACGCGACCCGGCAGCTGTCCTGGCGGGTGGCCGACCTGACGCTGATCGCCGACGCGATGGCCCGGTTGCGGCAGGCGCCGCCGCAGCGGCTGCTGTCCCGGGCGGTCACCGTCACCGACCTGGCCCCGGACAACGACGTGCTGATCCTGCGCTTCGACGGCGGCCGGGTGGTCGTCCGGCCGTCGGGCACCGAGCCGAAGTGCAAGGCCTACCTGGAGGTGGTGGTCGCCGACGCCCGCGATCTGGCCGCGGCCGAGGCGACAGCCGCATCCTGGCTCGACGAGCTGGGCACGGCGATCACCGCGACCGTGGGGTTCTAGGGACCGCTCAGCCGGCCGTCAGCCCTGGGGTACCACCGGGCACGGGCCGTGCAGCAGCGCGTGCGGCGGCACCGCGGCAGCCCCGCCGGCCACCGGCGTGCAGCCGGTGCGGTGCAGGGCGCTGCCGGACAGCCGGTACGTCGCCCAGTAGTTGTGGCCCTGGGCGTAGTTCGGCTTGTAGTCGTTCTCCATGCCGGTCACGTCGAGCCGGCCGTCGCCGTCGAGATCGGCGGCCGTCGGCGCGCTGCTGTCGAAGACCACGCTGGCGGTCGCCGGGCTGGCCAGGGCGCCGCCCCGCAGCAGCAGCGTCTCGGCACTGCCGGCGTGCGCGCCCAGCGCGGAGGTGACGACGCAGTTGGGCTCGGCCGGGGTGGCCAGGCAGGTGAGGGTCGCCGACCAGCCGAACCCGAGCCGGCCGGTCCACCAGCCGGCGTGCTGCCCGCCGCGCAGCAGCTCGACCACCGGGGTGGCCGAGGTCGCGCCGGTGGGCTGCGGTTCGGACCACAGCCGCACCGCATATCCGCCGGTGAGCGGCTCGGTCGGGCCGGGCGCGCAGTGCAGGGCGGCGCAGGGCGCGGTCGGCTGCCGCGCGGCCGGGACGGTGGACGGCGCCGGGGCCGGGTGCTGCTGAGAGGCACACCCCGCCACCAGCAGCAGGCCCGCCAGCACCGCCGCCACCCGCCCGAGGCTGCTCGGCGCGCGGAGCGGGTTGCCGGTCATGAGGTCAGGACGGTGGGGCGGACGAGGAGGGGTCGGCGGCGCTGTCGGCGCTGGCCACCGGGGCGGCGCTGGCCGCAGGGGCGGCGCTGGCCGCAGGTGGCGAGCTGCTGGCCGGTGCGGCGGCGGGTGTCGGCGCGGCGCTGGTGGCCGGCGTCGTGCTCGGCGCCGGCGAGCTCGACGGCGTCCCGGCCGGCGCGGTCGGGCTCGGTGCGACGGTCGGGCCGAACGTGGCCCCGGCGCCGTTGATCTCGGTCAGCGCGTGCAGCCGGTCGGCCGGATCGATGGCGGCCACCGCGTAGAAACCCTTCGCCGCGGCCTGTCCCAGCTGGACAAGGCTGCACCGGTGCCCGGCCGGACCGCAGATGCCCCCGGCCGAGGTCACCGCGACGTCGCCGGCCAGCAGCGCACTGTACTGCCGCGCCGAGACCACCTGGTAGCGCGTGCCGCCGTTCGGATCGGGGCCAGCCACGGCGAACTGGAACAGCACCCGCTGCGCGGCCGGATCGAAGCCGTCGACGTAGAGCAGGGCGTTGCCGGCCGGGCCGGACGCACTGGGCGTGGCCGAGGTGCTCGGGATCGCCGCGGCGTGGCTGGTGCTGGGAGCGGCGCTGCCGGCGGGCAGGCCGCCGGGCCCCTGCACACCGGCGCGGGACCGGGTGGCGTGGCTCGCGGGCGCGGTGCTGCGCGGGTGCGTCCCGGCCGGCTGGCTGGCCGGTGCCGGCTGGCGGTGCGCCGGGTGGGGCGGCACGTCGCCGACGCTGTGGATGCTGGATGCGGTGATCACCGTCGCCGCGACCGCCACCGAGCCGCCGACCGCGGCGAGCAGCAGGCCGCCGCCCACGACGAACGGCCCGAGCACGATGGGACGCGTGGCCAATGCCGCGAGGCCGCGCCGAGTGCGCGGAACCTCTTCGAACATGCGTGCCTCTCCTGCCTGCGCTGCTGGTCGGGGACCCTCCGCCATAGAAGACGGATGAACCGCCCGTGCCGTTGCATGCCGGCTGCAATATTTAAACGCCCGTCACATCAGAACACGCTGAGGAGCGGTTACCGGCCGGTTTTGATACCTGACCGTGTCCTGGAACCCGATTGGGGCGGACCGCCTACGCGGAAGCGGGACTCACCGGGCACTCGCCCGGGGTGGCGGCGGCCGCGGCGGAATCCGCCGCGGCCGGGCTCAGCGCGGGCCGAACTGCCGGTCCCCGGCGTCGCCGAGGCCGGGGACGATGTAGGCGTCGGAGTTCAGGCCCTCGTCGATGCTGGCGGTGAACAGCCGGTTGGCGTGGCCGCTGCGCTCGACCGCCGCGACCCCCTCCGGCGCGGCCAGCGCGCAGATCACCGTGATGTCGGCGGCACCCCGCGAGGCGAGCAGCGAGCAGCAGTGGATCAGCGAGCCGCCGGTCGCCAGCATCGGGTCCAGCACCAGCACCGGACGGCCGGCCAGGCTCTCCGGCAGCGAGGCCATGTAGGCCTCCGGCTCGTGCGTCTGCTCGTTGCGGGCCAGCCCGACGAAGCCCATCTGCGACTCGGGCAGCAGGTTGAACGCGGCCTCGGCCATGCCCAGCCCGGCCCGCAGCACCGGCACCAGCAGCGGCGGGTTGGCCAGGGTGGTGCCGAGGGTCGGCGCGACCGGGGTATCGATCGGCGTCTCGCGCACTTCGAGTTCCCGGGTGGCCTCGTAGACCAGCAGGGTGGCCAGCTCGCGCAGGGCCGCGCGGAACTCCGCGTTGCTCGACGTGCCGTCGCGCATCACGGACAGCCTGGACCGGACGATCGGGTGGTCGACGACGACGATCTGCACGTGGCGCGACTCTACCGGCAGCCCCCGACCGGTCGCGCGGTCGGCGATCCCTGCCCGGCCGGTCCGGGCCGAGGGGGCAGAACTTGCCCACAGCCGGTTCCGGGGTGCCAACTAGACTGGCGCGGTGAGTGCGACCCTCCCTGCGTCCCCGGCGCCCGCTGGCGCGGCCGTGGACCCCACCAGACGGACCTCCGCGACGATGCGTCCCGGCACCGATGCGGCGGTGCTCCCGGACTCCGACCGGGACGACGCCACTTTGCGCCGCTTCCTGCACGGGCTGCCCGGCGTCGACCAGGTCGGCGCCGAGGGCCGGGCGGCGACGCTGGCCACCCGGAGCATCAAGACCACCGCCAAGGCCTGGGCCATCGACACCGCGATCCGGATGGTCGACCTGACCACCCTGGAGGGCGCCGACACCCCGGGCAAGGTGCGCTCGCTGTGCAGCAAGGCAATGCGCCCGGATCCGTCCGACCCGGGCGTGCCGGCGGTGGCCGCGGTCTGCGTCTACCCGGACCTGGTCGAGACCGCGGTGCAGGCGCTGCACGGCTCGCAGGTGGCGATCGCCTCGGTGGCCACGGCGTTCCCGTCCGGCCGGGCCTCGCTGGCCACCAAGCTGGTCGACGTGCGCGAGGCGGTCGCGGCCGGCGCGACCGAGATCGACATGGTGATCGACCGCGGCGCGTTCCTGGCCGGCCGGTACGGCCAGGTCTACGACGAGATCGTCGCGGTGAAGGAGGCCTGCGGGAACGCGCACCTGAAGGTGATCCTGGAGACCGGTGAGCTGGTCACCCTGGACAACGTCCGGCGGGCGTCCTGGCTGGCGCTGCTGGCCGGCGGCGACTTCATCAAGACCTCCACCGGCAAGGTCTCCCCCGCCGCCACCCCGCCGGTGGCGCTGGTGATGCTGCAGGCCGTCCGCGATTTCGCCGCCCGGACCGGGCAGATCCGCGGCGTCAAGCTGGCCGGCGGCATCCGCACCAGCAAGGAGGCGGTGCGTTACCTGGTGATGGTCAACGAGGTGGCCGGCGATCCGTGGCTGCGTCCGGCGACCTTCCGGTTCGGTGCCTCCAGCCTCCTCAACGACCTGCTGCTGCAGCGGCACAAGCTCTCCACCGGCGCCTACGACGGCCCCGACTACGTCACCCTGGATTAGGACGATGACCGAGATCGAGACCCCCAGCACCGGGTTCGAATACGCACCGGCACCCGAGTCGGCCGCCATCGCGCGGCTGAAGCAGTCCTACGGCATCTACGTCGGCGGCGAGTTCCGCGCCGGCCGCGGCGAGGCCGTCAAGACCGTCAACCCGGCCACCGAGGAGCCTCTGGCCGAGGTCGCCGAGGCGTCCGAGGCCGACGTCGACGACGCGGTCGCGGCCGCCCGCCGGGCCTACGACGGCGCCTGGTCCCGGCTGTCGGGCAGCGCCCGCGCGAAGTACCTGTTCCGGATCGCCCGGGCGATCCAGGAGCGCGGCCGGGAGCTGGCCGTGCTCGAATCGCTCGACAACGGCAAGCCGATCCGGGAGTCCCGCGACGTCGACATCCCGACCGCGGCCGCCCACTTCTTCTACTACGCCGGCTGGGCGGACAAGCTCGGCTACGCCGGCTTCGGCCCGGACCCGCGCCCCATCGGGGTCGCCGGCCAGGTCATCCCGTGGAACTTCCCGCTGCTGATGGCGGCCTGGAAGATCGCCCCGGCGCTGGCGGCCGGCAACACGGTGGTGCTCAAGCCGGCCGAGACCACCCCGCTGACCGCGCTGACGCTCGCCGAGATCATCGCCGAGTGCGACCTGCCGCCGGGCGTGGTCAACGTGCTGCCCGGCGGCCCTGCCATCGGGCAGGCGCTGGTCGAGCACGAGGGCGTCGACAAGATCGCCTTCACCGGCTCCACCGCGGTGGGCAAGCAGATCCAGCGCTCGGTGGCCGCGTCCGGCAAGCGGCTGTCGCTGGAGCTCGGCGGCAAGGCCGCCAACATCGTCTTCTCCGACGCGCCGCTGGACCAGGCGATCGAGGGCATCGTCAACGGCATCTTCTTCAACCAGGGGCACGTCTGCTGCGCCGGTTCCCGGCTGCTGGTGCAGGAGTCGATCCACGACGAGGTGGTCGCTGGGTTGAAGGACCGGCTGCGCACGCTGCGGCTCGGTGACCCGCTGGACAAGAACACCGACATCGGCGCGATCAACTCCGCCGCCCAGCTGGCCCGGATCCGGGAGCTCTCCGACTCCGGCGAGGCGGAGGGCGCCGATCGCTGGTCGCCGGCCTGCACCCTGCCGGACAAGGGCTTCTGGTTCCCGCCGACCCTGTTCACCGGGGTCAGCCAGGCGAACCGGATCGCCCGCGAGGAGATCTTCGGCCCGGTCCTGTCGGTGCTGACCTTCCGCACCCCGCAGGAGGCGGTGGACAAGGCGAACAACACCCCGTACGGCCTGTCGGCCGGCATCTGGACCGAGAAGGGTTCGCGGATCCTCTGGATGGCGAACCGGCTGCGGGCCGGCGTGGTCTGGGCGAACACGTTCAACCGGTTCGACCCCACCTCGCCGTTCGGCGGATACAAGGAATCCGGTTTCGGCCGGGAAGGCGGACGGCACGGCCTGGAGGCGTACCTTGCCCACTGAATCGAAGTCGAAGCGTTCGGCGGCCACCGCCAAGCCCTCGCCGGCCGACCGGGTGGCGGTGCGCAAGACGTACAAGCTCTACATCGGCGGGGCGTTCCCCCGGTCGGAGTCGGGCCGGTCGTACCCGGTGACCGGGGCGTCGGGCGAGCTGCTGGCGCACGCCGCCCAGGCCTCCCGCAAGGACCTGCGCGACGCGGTCGTCGCGGCGCGCAAGGCGTTCGGTGGCTGGTCCGGCGCGACCGCCTACAACCGCGGCCAGATCCTCTACCGGATCGCGGAGATGATGGAGGGCCGGCACGCCCAGTTCACCGCGGAGGTGCAGGCGGCCGAGGGCGGTTCGCAGGCTGCCGCCGCGGCGCAGGTGGACGCCGCCATCGACCGCTGGGTCTGGTACGCCGGCTGGACCGACAAGTACGCCCAGGTGGTCGGCGGGGCGAACCCGGTGGCCGGGCCGTACTTCAACTTCTCGCTGCCGGAACCCGCCGGCGTGGTCGGCGTGATCGCCCCGCAGCAGGAGTCGCTGGTGGGCTTCGTCTCGGTGGTCGCACCGGTCATCGCGACCGGCAACACCGTCGTGGTGGTGGCCTCCTCCGACCGGCCGCTGCCCGCCGTCTCGCTGGCAGAGGCGCTGGCCACCTCGGACCTGCCCGGTGGCGTGCTCAACCTGCTCACCGGCTCGGCGGCCGAGCTCGCGCCGTGGCTGGCTGCGCACCGGGACGTCAACTGCATCGACCTGACCGGCATCGCCCCGGCCGACCGGGTGCCGCTGGCCGAGGCCGCCGCCGACAACGTCAAGCGGGTGTACGCCCCGCCGGCCTTCGACCCGGCAGCCGATCCGGGCACCGCGCGGCTGGGCGCCTTCACCGAGACCAAGACCGTGTGGCATCCGATGGGTGTGTAAGTTCGCGCTATGCCTTCGTTCGCCGAACCGATCGTCGCCATCCGCCTCAGCGCCGGTGGCCGCAGCGGGATAACCCTGTACGCCCCGCCGTGGGAGGACTCGGACGGCGAGGAGTGGCAGGGTTTCCTCGGCGACGGTGCGAAGATCGTGCTGCTCGGCACCCCCGACGAGCTGAACACCTGGCTCGGCGACCACCCGGACCACGACCTGGCCGACCACCCGGCGTGGACCGCGTTCGCCCAGCGGGGCAAGGCCGTTCTCAGCCCGGCGGACGAGGCGAGCTACGACCTCGACGCGGTGTACGAGCTCGCCGCCGGCGAACCGGGACCGGCCGAGGTCTCGCAGCTGGCCGACACGGTCGACATCGCCGGCCGGGTGGCCGACTGCTGCGAGGACGGCATGCTCCGGTCGCTGCTGACCGGCACCCGCGAGTACGTGCTGCTGGTCGAGGGCGAGACGGACTACTCCTCCGGCAAGGAAGGCCGGGCCGAGTGGGCGCGGCTGGGCGACGTGGTGGCCGAGAGCTGGGAACGGGCGCTGGGCCGCATCGAGAGCTGGCTGACGTGGGAGGGCAGCTCCGCGGCCGTGCACGAGGCCGGCGAGGATGACTGAACCTGAGCCGACCACCGCGGCCGGGGCGGCGCAGCTGCTCGGTGCGGGCGCGGCCAGTTCCGCCGAGCTCACCGCGGGCTTCCTGCGCCGGATCGAGCGGCTGAACCCGCTGCTCAACGCGGTGATCGCAACCGCGCCGGGCGCGCTCGCCGACGCCGCGGCCAGCGACGACCGGCGTCGGTCCGGGACGCCGCGCAGCCCGCTGGACGGCATTCCGGTGCTGATCAAGGACAACATCGAGGCCCTCGGGCTGCCCGGCAGCGCCGGTTCGCGGGCGCTGCTGGGCTCGCCGCCGGTGGTCGATGCCGCGCTGGTGGCCCGGCTGCGGGCGGCCGGGCTGGTGGTGCTCGGCGCGGCCAACCTCTCCGAGTGGGCCAACTTCCGCTCGATGGCCTCGACCAGCGGCTGGAGCGCGGTCGGCGGCCAGGCGCGCAACCCGCACGACCCCGACCGCAACACCTCCGGGTCGTCGTCCGGCTCGGCCTCGGCGGTTGCCGCCGGGCTCGCCCCGTTCACCGTCGGCACCGAGACCGACGGCTCCATCGTCTCGCCGGCCGGAGTGTGCGGAGTGGTCGGCTTCAAACCGACCGTCGGCACCGTCCCCGGCGCGGGCGTCGTGCCGGTCAGCCCGGTGCAGGACACCGCCGGCCCGATGGCCCGCACGGTCGCCGACGCGACCGCGCTCTACCGGGTGCTGGCCGGCGTCACCGCGCCGCTGCCCCCGGTGGACCTCGCCGGGCTGCGGGTGGCGAGCTGGCGCCAGCCCGGCCTGCCGGCCGAGGTCGCCGCGATGGTGGCCGAGGTCGAGCGACTGCTCGGCGCGGCCGGCGCCGTCGTGGTGCCGGCCGCGCCGTACCCCTCCGACGAGCCCGCCAGCCCGTTCGAGGGGGCCGAGCTCGAAGCGATGGTGGCCGAGTTCTCCGTTGCGCTGCCTGCCTATCTGGCCGCCCGTCCCGGCGCCCACCCGCGCACCTGGCCGGAGCTGCTGGCCTTCAACCGGGCCGACGAGATCGAGCTGTCGAAGTTCTCCGACGAGGTGTTCCAGCGCTGCGCCGAGGCGTTCGAGGCCGGCGGCACCGCCACCGACGCCTACCGCACGGCCCGCGCCGCCTGCGATGCCGACGCCGCCCGGGGGCTGGCCGCGGTGCTGGGTGACTGCGCGTTCGCCATCTCGCCGAGCAACGGGCCGGCCTGGCCGATCCAGTACGGCGTCAGCGAGAACGACGGGGTGCTGACCTCGTCGCTGTGCGCCATCACCGGCTCGCCGTCGATCACGCTGCCGGCGGGCTCGGCCGGCGGCCTGCCGCTGGGCATCAGCCTGCTCGGCCGGCGTGGCAGCGACCTGGAGCTGCTCGGCTACGCCGCGGCCGTCGAACGGCTGCTGCCGCAGCCGAAGATGCCGGTGCTGTAAGGGTGGACTCGACCGTCGGCATCGACCTGGCCGGCAGTGCCAAGCGCACGGCGGTCTGCACGGTGACCTGGTCGGCCGACGGCCCGAGGGTCGCGTTCGAGGAGCAGCGGGGTGACGACGCGCTCCGCGAACTGATCGTGCGCTGCGCCGCGGCCGGCGCGCAGGTCGGCATCGACTGCCCGCTCGGCTGGCCGGAACTCTTCGTCGCGACCGTGTCGGCCTACTCCGCCCGATCGCCGCTGCCGGTGCACCCGGTGCTGGAACTGCAGCCGGAGCCGGCCGGTCG
>Ga0335073_10000888_pt1 | contig 39448 bp, 34 predicted proteins | sample Lox_Sample_22_FD_207093 | JGI IMG/M metagenome (GOLD analysis project Ga0335073, IMG submission 207093) | Soil microbial communities from Loxahatchee National Wildlife Refuge, Florida, United States - Lox_Sample_2.2 | ecosystem: Environmental > Terrestrial > Soil > Wetlands | place: USA... | reverse complement strand
GGGGCGAAAACAGCTCGCGCACGTCGGCGCGCAGCATCAAGGCGGCGGGCAGCGGATCGTCCCAGGCGAGAAACGAGATTTCGTCGATGCCGCGCAGCGAGCCCAGCCATTGGCGGACGCTCAGGGCGCGGTCGCGGCGGTAGCGCAGCGAAGCCACCAGGTCGAGATCCTCCACCATCCACTTACGTCCGGAACGGACGCGGGCGGCGGGAACTTTTTGCGCGGTGAGATCGAGATACATGGCGCGCGCCACGTCCATTCCTTCCTCGGAAACGAACAGCCGGAAGGTGCTGCCGAGGCGCGAATTGACGTCCAGGATTTTGTATTTTCCGTCGCGCGCGTCATAACGAAAATCGATGTCGACAATTCCCGAATATCCCAGCGATTTCATGAAAACGACGGCGGATTGTTCCACCGCTTCGTTTTTTTCGCTGACCGCCAGGCTGGCGACGCCGGTGTAAATGGGACATTGGCGCAGCTTGCGTCCGGTGAATGCGGCGCGGCACTCCGCGGCATCGTCGAAATAGCCGTTAAACATCCACACGGTGTCCTCTTTTCCGCGGATGTACTCCTGCACCATCAGATCGGGAATCGCGGCTTCGGAAACGCGTTCGTATAAATCCAGAAATTGCGCCATGCTGCGCACCAGAACTTTGCTTTTGCTGGCGCGATTCCAGGCGTCGGCGTTGATCCCCTTGACCATCAGCGGCAGCCCCAGCCGTTCCGGCGCGGCCAGGAAATCGGTGCGCGATTGCGGAAACAGGGTCGCCGGAGCCGGCACGCAATGCCGTTGCGCCAGCGCGTACATTTCTTTCTTGCTCAGGAGCGCATGCACCAGCGGCGCGCTTTGCCGCGGAAACAGAAAATCCTGGGCGAGGACGCCGGCATGATCGGCCAGGAAACGCGCCGCGCCGTCGGTGGTGGGCACCAGGATCGACGGCCCGCCGATCCGCTGCGCGAATTTCTTGAGCGCATCGAGCGATTCGTCCGCCGGAACCGCGTCCAGATCGTGCCGGAACCGGCCTCTCGAGTAGCGTGAAAAGAAAGACGGGCACCAGCGGCTGGGATCGACGTTGAACACCGGAATCCCGAGCCGGCCCAGACTGCGGGTGATCCCCAACCCGCCGTGATGCGGCGAGGGAAGAACGGTGACGGGAGTGGAAGTATGGGCAATGTTCATGCGCGTGCGAATCGGCCATATTCGGCGTCAGCTATGAACCGTGACAACGGTTTCGTTACGTTCGGCGCCGGCGTGTTTCAGATTCGCGACCATCCGCGCGATGGAATGAACCGAGCGCAGGTCTTCAATCTCCAGCTCGTCGAGCGAAATTTTTACGGCGAAACGCTCCTCCAGATGGACCAGCAGCTGAATCAAAGTCAGTGAATCGAGCAGACCGGCCTGGAGCAGGTCGGAAGCGGGGGAATCGGCTTCGACGAATAATTTTTCCGAGAGAATTTCTTGAATGGCGCCGGCCAGCTCTTCGATCTCTTTATCGGGTGGGGCGTTTCGCCGATCAGGCAACATTGCAGATCACCTCGAATTGAAAATTCATGCGTCGCGTCCTCCGGAAACGGCCGCTACGGTCTCGTTCTGAAATTGCTGTTTGAGCAGCGGGCGCGCGATTTTTCCGTTGCCGTTCAAGGGCAGCCGGTCAAGCTCCATCCAGCGCGAGGGAATCATGTAAGACGGCAGGGCACGCGTCAGGCGCTGCCGCAATTTCTTGGGCGTCAGATCGAAGCCGGCCGCCGGGACGTACGCGCAGCAGATGTCCAGCCCCGCTAATTCTCCGCCGTCGACGGCGACCACCGCCGCGTCCTCCACGCCGGGGATGGTGTGAATCGCCGTTTCGATCTCGCCCAGTTCGATACGATAGCCGCGGCTTTTGATCTGCGTGTCCGACCGGCCGACCAGATAGATCATGCCGTCAAGACCGATGCGCGCCAGGTCGCCGGTTCGGTAGATGCGGCCCGACGGACTCGCGGTGAAGGGGTTTTGCAGAAAAACCTGGCGCGTTTTTTCCGGATCGCGCCAGTAGCCGGGGCTGAGACCGGCGCCGCCGATGTACAGATCGCCGATCTGGTTGACCGGCGCCGGACGCAACTGATCGTCGAGCACCAGCAGCAGCTCACCGCCGCACGGCCCGCCGATGGGAATTTCGGCCGTTTCGTCCAGGGGGCATTGCGCGACGTGATAATAGCTGCTGGCGATGGTCGCCTCGGTGGGGCCGTAAAGATTCACGAAACGCGCGTGCGGGACGCGGCGCATCCAATAAATCAGGCCCGGCGTCGGAAATTTTTCGCCGCACCACAGCAGGCGTTCGAGCGCGGGAAAATCGTTCTCGCGCAGGGCGTCGGTGCGCGCCATGTGATTCAGAATCGACGGCACGGAAAACCACTGGGTCAACTCCGCGGCGCGGATAAATTCGGCCAGCCGGTGCGGCAGCAAACTCATTTCCGGCGTCAGCAGATGGAGCTGTGCGCCGGCGGCGACGGTGCCGTAGATATCGAACGTGGATAGATCGAAATGCAGCGGCGGATGGCCCGAGATTCTATCCGACGCGCGGATTCCAAAATAGCGGAGGGCCCAATCGACGAAGTGCAAAACGTTGGAGTGCGTGATCACCACGCCCTTCGGCACGCCAGTGGATCCGGAGGTGAACAGAATATGCGCGGCGTCGTCTTCCTGGTTCTGCGATTCGACGCGCGCGCCGCAAAAGGAATCGAGATCGATCCCGCGAAAGCGGGCCGGCGCGTGTTTGCCGCCGGGGCGATCGAGGAAGCCCGTCCAGGCGTTGCCGGCAAACGGCATCAGCGATTCGAGCGCGGCAGCGGTCGATTCAACCGCCAGAATGCACGACGGCTCGCACACGCTGAGGATCCGGCCCAAACGTTCGGCCGGACTCGAGGTATCGAGTGGCACGTAGATGCAGTCCGCCTTGAGCGCGGCGAACATGGCGGTCAACGCTTCGGGCGATTTGGGCAGCAGCAGGGCCACGCGGTCCCCGCGCGTGCAGCCCCCGTCGCGCAGCGCGCGCGCCAGGCGGTTGCTGGCTTCTTCGAGCGCCGCGTAGCTGGTCGATTCGCCTTTAAAAACGATGGCCGGCGAATCCGGAGTGCGATCGGCAGACTGGATCAGCCAATCCTGCAAGAGCCTGTTCATTCCGCGGCTCCCTGTCGCGCCAGCTCGAAGCACCGCGCGGTGTGCTGGAATTCTTCCTCGGCGTAGGGAATGTCCAGAATGTAGGTCAAGTATCCGGCCGCGATATAGCGCTTCAACTCGGCGGCGACCGATTCGTAGCTGCCCACCAGATACGGGCAATTGGTCTGGTAGTTTTCGAACGGGTGTAACCAGTAGGCGCCCTGGGCCGATCCGCCGATTTCGGACAGGCGCTTGTGCCAGGACGAATCGGAAACCTTGGTCGCGAGCTGGCGCGTCAGCTGGCCTTTGCGATCCTCGGGAAACCGTTCATACGCGGCTTGCCAGGCCGCGTCTTCAGCAGGGCGCGCGACGATACCGATGCGCACGCCGCAAGGGACGCTCGAATGCGGGGGAGCCGCGGGACACTGCGACGGCGGCTCGGGATATTTCACGGCGATGGCGCCCATGGCGCACGCGGCGGCCATTCCGGCTTCTGACGATCCGGAAACCAGAATTCCGGGAAACAGCTCCGGCGGAACGCGCGGATTGAGGCTGAGCGCGTTCACCTGGTAGAAGCGCCCGGAAAACGTGACCGCGCGCTGCTCCAGCAAATTGCGAATGATATTGGTGTATTCGATCAGACGCTCATAGCGGCTGTCGTGCGGAGTGGGGTCGTTCAACGCCGCCAGATCGTTCTTGAATCCGCCGGCGACCATGTTGAGAAACACGCGCCGCTCGAAAACAAACGCGAGCGTCGCCACCATTTTCGCCGCGGAATACGGATGCATGTATACCGGCTGCACGGCTACCAGCGGCGACAATTTCGTGGTGTTCCCGACGACGATCTGCGCGACCATCCACGGGTCGACCAGCGTGTTGTCGGTGTAGATCAGCGTTCCGGCGCAGTCGGCCTGCTCGCTCCAGCGCGCGGCGTTGATCACCCGCTCGCGGTAATGATCGGGGGTGACCAGCGAAGACGGGCAGGTGGAGAACACTTGCAATTGGGGTTTGGTGGCTGGTTCCAGGATCGGATCGGCGACTTGAACGGGATTCGTGGACATCTTCTCCTCCGACATTTCTCATCCGTTTCTCACCCTCGCTTCGCATTGGCGGGATAGGAACCGGCATAACTCTACCTGCCTCAAGTGCCAGGAACGGCTTCGCACTTCTTGTGCGTGGACTGCACGAAACCTGCCAACCGGGTTCAGCCGCACCCAGCCGCTATCTCTTGGCGGCGATTATCCTGGCGGGCGGGCGCGGCGCGGCGCTCAGCGAGAAGTGAGCAGAACAGTTCCACCAAACAGAACGGTTCTTACCACTGAATCGATTGAAAATCAGGAATGCGTCATGCAACGTATCGACTCGATGAGCCTCGCTCGAGGGCCCGCTTTCCAAAAATGGCTCACCGGGATGTGCGCCACCATGCGGGACCATTCACCCGCTACCTGCTGGCCGCCAGGAAACGTTTCATGAAAGGCGGGATAATCGCCCGGCAGCCGTTCCCAGGTGCGCGACAGGAAGAACCCGCGTCGCCACAGCCTGGCCACGAAGGGGTCGCGCCCGCGGGAAATTCGCAGGGTGACGAAGTGCGCCGCCGTTTCCGCCGGTTCGAGCACCTCCAGCCATTTGCATTGCGGAATCGCATTTTGAATTTCCGCGGCGATCTCCGCGCGAGCTCGGCGGCGGGAATCCCACTCGGCTATTTCTCCCGTGAAATTCGCGACGCACAGCTCGCCCGGTACGCCGTAATTTGGCGCCCACCGGGGAATTAGCCGCGGCGCAGGCGGTTGCGGAATCGAACAAAATCGCTGCACCAAATCGTAGCCGGCTCGGAACATGGGAATTTGCGCGATTCGCTCGCGCAACGCGGTGGACGCGCGTTTTTGGCCGCCGATCGCCAGCGGCCTGCGCGACAACAGCAGCCCGCCGTTCTGCGCACCGCGGATGGTTTTATACATCGACAACAGCACCCAATCGGAATGTTCGCAGGCGTCGAGCCCGAGCGCGCGGGCGCAATCCTCGATGATCAGCGATTGGGGAAAACGGTCGCGCAGCCGCGCCGGCGCGCCCGAGCGGTAGCCGAAAGAATGATCGACGAGAACCGCGGTATCCGATTCCGATTGCGTCGCCAGAAACTCTTCGACGCGCGAGGCATCGATGCACAGAGATTCGCGGCTCGAATCGATGTGCGTCAGCCGTTTGCCTGCGGCCAGCGCCATCGCCGAAATGCTGGGGCAAAGAAACGCCGGCAGGACCAGCGAGGATCGATTCTCGAGCCGCAGCGCATCGTACAGCAGCGTGGCGCCGCTCAGGCCAAAATAGACGTGGCGATGCCGCGGAAAACGTTCCCCGAGCAGCCCCGCGAGACGATCCAGATCGCGCACGCCTGAGCCGCGAGCAAATTACGCGCCATCTTTCTTGACCAGAATCGCCACCAGATCAGGCTCCGATGCGGCCAGCACATTTTTCGGAATATAACAGTAGCCTTTATCGCCCCAGTTTTCGCCCCACGAATTCTTCACGATAAAGAAATTTCCGGTGTAGCCGACGAGCAGCATCGCGTGGCGCCCGTGACGTCCGCTGGGCGCTTCCGCGGCGTTGAAAATTCCGTCGCGGCCGACGTCGGAAAAATTCGGACCGGTGTTGATGGCGACGTGCACCGGGCAACCTGCGCTGAGCACCTTGCGAATATCGTCGATCGAAATGGGATGCGGTGTTCCGTCCAGGCGATGTTGATCGGCGTCGGAAATCAGCACGCGTTCGGAAGTGGTGGGAACCGGGCTCGAATCGGGCCACAATTCCCGGCGGCAGGTTCCGTGTTCCACCAGCACCTGGCCGGGATCGGTGCCGCTGATGGTGCCGTCGCCGCCTGAATACGCGTAGGGATAATCGCGCGCGTCGCCCTGCATGCGCTGAAATTGCAGCATCGTAAACGACGGCGAAAGCGCCGGCGCGCTGCCGCTCTTCAAATTGGTCACCAGTTCGGTAGCGTGCGTCCAGGCGAACGCCGAGCAGCGCGACGTCTGCCCCTGATCGCCGATCGGCGTGCAGTATTTGCGCAGATCGACGGCATCGGCCGGCTGCACCGCGTCGAAGGCGGGCGGCAGCGGCTGCGGAATCACCGGCTCGCCGCGCGGAGGGACGGAAACGTCCAGGTTGCTCAAATCGATTCCGGTGTAGCGCATGCGCAGGTATTCAAGCATCGCTGAAGTGACGAAGCCGAAGGCGGAAAGCTGGCCGTCGCGCTCGAACAGGCGCACCGTATCCGAGCTGCCCGGCGCCACTTGCTCGAATCCGTGGAGGAACCCCGGATCGGTGAACGGCTGATAACCCTCATCGGCGCGCTGCTGTTCCATGGTGTCGCCGAAAAATTCATGATCGCCGAACAGATTTTCGGCCGATTGCTGATAATCGTCCGCGGTCCAGCTTCCGTCATCGTCGTTAAAATCGGCGTCGGTCGCGTTGGGGAAATCCTCGGCGGAAAGGGCTACGTCGTCGTCCAGATCCACCAGATCGCCGGGATCGGAGAGGTCATCGTCGTCGTCATTGTCTTCGTCACCATTGCCGTCATCGTCACCGCCGTCGTCGCCGTTGCCGCCATCCGCATCTTCTTCTTCGTCATCCTGATCGTCTTGCTGGTCGTCGTCGTATTGGTCGTCGTCGTCCTGATAGGAGTCGTCCCCGTCGTCCTGCGAGTCTCCGCCGTTTCCATCGTCGCCGGAATCGTCGAAAAATCCGCCGCCGTCGTCATCGCCCAGGTGATAACGAAAATTCGGGTCGTAGGACATAAACAAATATCGTACTAAAGCCCACCCGCCGCGTAGGCGATAAGGGTTACGAGAGGCGCAATCTGAGCAAAGACGCGCGGCGTCATTTTCGTGTTCCCTTTGTGGGCGTCGTTCGCTTGAGCTGGGAGGACGGCCGCGGCGAAGCCCGCTTCGCGCAGGCCAGGTGCATCGATGCGTCCGAAGGCGGCCTCCGCATCGAATCTCCCGCGGCGATTCTCCCCGGCGTCCGCATCCAGTTGAATGCGGATCGGATCAAGCTCTCCGGCACGGGCACCATCAAGCACGCGACGCGTCACGGCGGCAAGTACATTCTGGGCGTCGAACTGACGCAGCGCGCCGGCGAAAAGACGACCGCCGCGCTGCGCGAGCTGTGGGCGCTCGCGGATCCTCCTGCGTCGTTTAGTCTTGATAAATGAGTTGGACCATCTGGTGGCTCTTCGCCACCACGGAGTTGCTGTTGTGCCTGACGCCCGGGCCGGCGGTTCTGTTCGTGCTTTCAAGCGCGCTGCGCGGCGGCGCGCGGCGCAGCCTGGCCTCGAACGCGGGAATTCTTTCGGCGAACGCAGTCTATTTTCTTCTTTCGGCCACCGGACTCGGTGCGCTGCTGCTGGCGTCCTATAACCTGTTTTTCGCCGTAAAGTGGATCGGCGCGGCTTATCTGATTTATCTGGGATTGCTCTCGATTTTCGGAAAATCGGCGGCCCTGGCCATCAAAGAGCAAAACCCCGCCCGGCCGCGGCGGCTGCTCGCCGACGGGTTCATCGTTCAGGCGTCCAATCCCAAGGCGATCATATTTTTCTCCGCGCTGCTGCCCCAATTTTTGGACGCGCGTCACGCGGTGGCGCCGCAAGTCGCGATTCTCGGCGTGACCTCGGTCACCATCGAATTTCTGGTGCTGCTCGGATACGGCGTCGCGGCCGGCCGCATGTCCGATCTGGCGCGGCAGCCACGCTATGCAGCGTGGACGAATCGACTGGCGGGCGCCTTTCTCATCGGCGCGGGAACGGGTTTGGCCGCGATTCGCAAGATCTAGCAGGTTGGCCCGAACGCGGACGGTAGCGTAAGCCGCCAGGCTGGCGCTGTCCGACTGCCGGTTGTGCGCTGGTCATGCGCGCATCAGTGAAAGAGAGCGATCGGCGAAGAAGGAAGTGCTCGCAGCCAATCCTTCTTCGCCGATCACGACGAGCCAAGTTCCGGCGCCGTGACAGTGGGCGACAGCCTCGCGGAGCGAATCCGGAGGGTCGAGGAGGGAGACAAACTGGCCGTCGGTTGAAACTCACGCTGCCGTCTCAATTCACAAGCTCCTGCGGCGTGGGAAGGATATCGTCGAAAACATCTTCCCAGGTGGGAATGGCGCGATCGGTCTTGTACTGATACAGGCGCTCGAAGATTTCGCGGGGAAGGCGAAGCCACATGCTCGATGGATAATAATCATCCATCAACTCGCTCCAGGCGCTTAGCGGCAAAGGATAGCACGCCTGTTCCTGCGCGAAGGCCGCCGATTCCAGACCGCCGGCGGAATTTTCAAAGACCACCTGCCCGCTGAAATGAAAGCGCAGTGGCGCCGCGCGCTCTTGCAGGCCGTAAAAATATTTGGTCGCGGCGACGTTGAAATCGAAACTGCACGGCGCCAGCAGATCGCAGGCCGCGGTTTCGGAAAATGCGGGTACCACCATGGTCGCCGAGGTCCACAGCAGCGCACTTCCGGAATCCGCCCAGCGGCTGGATTCACCGAACAAATCCTTCAACCGCTCGCGATCCTCCGCCGTCGGACGGCGCGGAGCATCGATCTCAATGCGGCAAACCACCGCCGCGGCGCGCACCGGCTCCGGTCCTGCATTCAGGACCCGAACCCGGAAATTGATCATCGGCACCGCCGCGCGGGCGACGGGGGACGCGGATTCCACTCGGAATTTTAAGTCCGGCACGATCTCTCCGTTTTGCGAGACGTTTCGACGCACGTGTAAAACCGGCGCTCATTCCCGCTTGAATTTTAGAAGACGGCCGCTCGATTCTCAACTGGTTTTCGTCTGGCAACGCTCTGGAAAGAGAGAAGCGCGGGGCCGAGTATCGCGTTAAGTTACCATGGGCGTTGGACTCGACCCGACCGGAGCTGCGTAGCGCGGCGATGGCGTTGGCGTTGCTCGCGCTGATCCTGTACGGATCGTTGTATCCGTTCGTGTTCCAACGCGTGACGGTTCCCGCGAATCTCCTGGCCGCGCTGTGGACAACGGCCCGCTTCCCGGCGAATCGCGGCGACGTGGTTTCCAATATTTTGCTGTATCTGCCGCTGGCCTTTTTTGCCGTTCGCGCGTTTCCGCGAATTTCTCCGGTCGCGCTGGCGGTGCTCGCGGCGATTGCCGGCGCGATTCTGTCCACCTCGATCGAGCTGGCGCAGTTCTACGATTACGGCCGTAATCCGAATTTCTACGACGCGGCTGCGAATACCACGGGCGCCGCGCTCGGCGGAGTGGCCGGAGTCGCGGTGCGCCGCGTTTCCACGGCGATGCTGCTGCTGGCTGCCTGGTTCGGGTCGCGGCTGGTGCCTTTTCTCCCGTCTTTCTCGCTGCACAAGTACACGCTGGCACTGCGGCTATTTTTCACGCCCGTCGATGTTCTGGATTTTTTCCGCTATTTCACCCTCTGGCTGGTGGCCGCGGCGCTGATTCCATCCGTCTTCGAAAAACAGCGGAGTGGCCGTATCCTGCTCTGCGGAATTTTCCTGGTTTTCGCCGCAAGGATCGTTCTGGTCGACACCTTGCTCACGGCTTCCGAAGTCGCCGGCGCGATCGCTGCGGCCACGGTGTGGATCGGTTTTCTCTCGCGCTTAGAGCCGCGCGCAAAGGTCGTCTGCGCGATCCTCGCCGCCTTTATCGCCGTCTTTATCGCAATCGATGCGCTGCGCCCGTTTCACTTCAATCCGGCGCCGCGCCATTTTGGTCTGGTACCGTTCCGAAGTTTCATGGACGGCCCGCGCGAAAACGGCAGCCGGGTGTTTCTCGAAAAAACGTTCATCTACGGTTCGCTGCTGTGGCTGCTGCGCCGCTCCGGAATTTCGCTGGCTCTGGCTACGGTTCTGGCGCTGGCGCTGGTGTTGCCGTCGCGCCTGGCGCAGGTCTACCTGCCCGGCCGCTCGGCCGAGATCACCGATGCGCTCATGGTGCTGATGTTCGCCGGCTTGATGGCGCTTCTGCCGGAGTGACTTATTGTTGTTTAGACGGCTGCTGGTCGTGCTGGCGCTTGGCTTCATCCCAACCCTGACGAGCCTGTTTGCCGGCCTTCTGTAATTCCCGATCCAGATCCTCTGCCGCCTTCTGCGCCTGCTGCGCCGCTTGTTTGGCTTTCTGCGCGGCATCGTAAGCGGTCCGGCCGGCCTGGCGCGCGGTATCGTCCGCCTGTCTTTGCCGTTCCTGCGGTGATTGCGAGCAGCCCGCCAGCATCATCACCAGAATTCCGGTCAACCCGGCGATTCGCATTTTCATAACGCCCCGTGAGTGTGATGCCCCACTCTTGCCGTACGTTTCGGGTGCCTCGTAAACTCAAGATGTGCGGTACCTTGCGCTCGCCTCGGATTATGACGGCACGCTCGCCTGCGACGGTGCGGTGGGCGACACAACGCTCGCCGGCCTGAAGCGATTTCGCCAATCCGGACGCAAGCTGATCCTGGTGACGGGCCGCGTATTGGAAGACCTGGAGTCGGTATTTCCCCATCTGGACCTGTTCGATCGCGTGGTCGCGGAAAACGGAGCGGTTCTGTATTCGCCGGCCGCCCACCAAAAACGGGGTCTGGCCGAGCCTCCGCCGCCCGTTTTCCTGGAAAGCCTGCGCCGGCGGCGCATTCGGCCGCTCGGCAACGGCGACGTGATTATCGCCACGTCGCGGCCGAACGAAGCCGAAATTGTCACCATAATCGGCGAGCTTGGCCTGGAATTACAGGTGATTTTCAATAAAAACTCGGTCATGATTTTACCCTCTGGAGTCAATAAGAAGACCGGCCTGGACGCCGCTTTGGCGGAGTTGAAATTATCCGAGCACAATGTCGCCGCCATTGGCGACGCCGAAAACGATCACGCCTTTCTGCGCTTCTGCGAACTGTCCGCCGCCGTCGCCAACGCCATTCCGGCGTTGAAGGAGACCGCGGACCTGGTCACCCGATCGCCCCGCGGCGGCGGCGTGGTCGAATTGATCGACCGCATTCTCGCCGGCGATCTCGGCCGGCCGGCGAATCGCCGCATTGTCATCGCGCACCAACAGGAAAAGGAAATTTCCATCCCCGCCTGGGACGCAAGCCTGCTGGTTGCCGGCGCCTCGGGCAGTGGGAAGTCGACCTTCGTCTCCGGCTTTCTCGAAACCTTGATCCACAGCAAATATCAAACCTGCCTGATCGATCCGGAAGGCGATTACGGGGCATTTCCCGGAACGATCGCCGTGGGCGGCCCCAAAACTCCGCCGTCGATTGATCTGGTTCTGCAAGCCATGGAAAAGCCGGATTCACAGGCGATCGTCAACATGCTGGGCGTGCCCCTGGAGGACCGTCCGGTGTTCTTCTCCGCGCTGCTTCCGCGCCTCGAGGAGATGCGCTTGCGCACCGGACGGCCGCACTGGATCGTGATCGACGAGGCGCATCACATGCTGCCGCGCACCTGGACGCCAGCGCGAGCCGGCGGCGCGAGCGAACTGAAAAATCTGGTGCTGATCACGGTTCATCCGGATCACGTCGCGGCGCCGGTATTGCAGTCGGTGGACGCCGTGATCGCGGTGGGGCGCGATCCGGGATCGGCGCTGCGGGAATTCGGCGCGTCCGCGGCGGTACCGGTTCCGCGAACGCCCGCGATGGAGCTGCCCCAGCAGGAGGCTCTGCTATGGATGCGCGGCGACGGCGAGCCGCGGCGGGTGCGGCTGATCGAATCGGAGATGTCGCGCCAGCGCCACAAACGCGGGCGCAAAATCTGATGACATTCTTGCAGATTTCCGACGGAATTGACGATGATACCTGGCAATATCATTTGAAAAACGGTGATTATTCGCGCTGGTTTCGGGAAAAAATCAAGGATGAAGATCTGACCGGAGAAGCCGAGCAGATCGAACGCGATGCGCCGCCGCCGGATGAAGCCCGGCGCAGGATGAGAAAGGCGGTGGAGCGGCGCTATACCGCGCCGGAATAAAATCACGACGCGGCGGCCACGTCCTTTTCGCCGCGCGTGATATCAACCTTCAGCAACACCGCCAGTCCCGCAATGAAAAACACGATCAGCGACAACACCGCGACCCGGTAACTGTGCGTGAACTGCATCGCCAGGCCAAACAGCAGCGGGCACATCCAGCTGGTGCCTTTATCACTGATCTCGTAAATGCTGAAATATTCCGCCTCTTTCGCCTTGGGCACGATTTGCGCGTACAGCGACCGGCTCAGCGCCTGGCTGCCGCCCATCACCATGGCCACGATCGCGGCCATCACGAAAAATTGCAGCGTGGTTTTCACCGCCGCGTAGATGTAGATCAGCACGCCGGTCCAGATCAGCAGGCTGAAAACCACGGCGCGTTTGGCGTTGATCGCCGCGGCCAGCCAGTTGAACGCAATCGAGCCGAAAAACGCCACGAACTGGACCATTAAAATCGCCAGCGTGAGCGTCGAAACCGGAATTTTCAGCTCGTCGTTGCCGAATTGCGAAGCCAGGTTCAGCACGGTCTGAATCGCATCGTTATAGAGAAGATAAGCGACCAGAAAAGTCACTGTCTGCGGAAAACGGCGGACGTCGTGCAGGGTGTGCGAAAGCTGTTTCAGCACCGCGGCCACCGCGCGTTCGCCCGGCGGCAAGGCTCGCGCCGCGCCGCGATTGCGCAGCGCGACCAGCGTGGGAATGGTGAAAATCGCCCACCACAGGCCGGCGGAACACAAACTGATGCGCACGGCCAAGCCTTCGCTCATCCCGATCGCGTCCGCTTTCATATAAAGGACCAGGTTCAGCGCCAACAGCAGCCCGCCGCCGAGATATCCGATGCCGAAGCCTTTCGAAGAAACCGCATCGCGCTCTACGGGCGGCGCAATTTCGGGCAGAAACGAATTGTAAATCACCACCGACGCGCCGAAGGCCACGTTGGCGATCAGAAACAGCAAACCACCGGCCAGATAATCGCGCCCTTGCAAAAACAGCATCCCCATGGTCGCCGCCGCGCCCAGATAAGCGGTCGCGGCGAGCACTTCTTTCTTGCGCCGGCCATAATCGGCCACTGCGCCGACCATCGGGAGAAAAACAACCTGCAAAATCACCGACAGGCTGACGATGAAGCTCCAGTAGCTGCGGGGCTCGAGACTCCAGCCAAAAGGATGGATGTAGCCGTCCGGGCCGGCCGCGGATTTGGCCAGTGCGGTGAGATACGGTCCCAGAAACAGCGTGACGACGGTGGTCGAAAACGCGGAGTTCGCGAAATCGTACATGTACCAGCCGCGCTGTTCATGGGTACTGTATTCCACGGGGCTTTATTCTACCAGCAGGCTCTTATGCCGTTTGGCGGAACACTCCGGCGAATCTCCCGTTGTGCTCTGCGGCATTTCACCTAGGCGGGCGAAATTACATAACTCTTACAATCTACGGACGAAATCCGCGTTACTTTGGATTTTCGAGGACTCTTTTGAATAACGAAATTGTCACTATCCCACGCCATGGACTGAACTGGGCCACCACCATTTTCATGGCGCTCTTTCACGTAGGCGCGGTTGCCGCGCTGTTTTTCTTTAGCTGGAAGGTTTTCTTCGCCACGGTCTTTTTGTATTGGATGTGCACGGGACTGGGCATCAGCCTGGGTTATCACCGGCTGCACACCCACCGCTCTTATGTAATCCCGAAGCCGCTCGACTATTTTTTCGCGATCTGCGGCTCGACCACGCTCGAAGGTGGACCGATTTCCTGGGTTGCCACGCATCGCCTGCATCATCAGAATTCCGATAAGCCGGGCGATCCGCATTCCCCTCGCGACGGCGGGTGGTGGGCACATGTCGGCTGGCTGCTATGGGGCGAGACGATGCACAACAACACCCGCGTGATGTCGAAATACGCGCCGGATCTGGCTAAGGAGCGTTTCTACATCTGGCTGAACAATTATCACTGGGTTCCGCTTGTGGCGATGGCCGGGATTCTGTACGCGATCGGCGGATTGCCGCTGTTCTTGTGGGGAATTTTCCTGCGGGTCACCTTCGGCCTGCACGCCACCTGGCTGGTCAATTCGGCCACGCACATGTGGGGCCGGCGACGCTTCAGCACCCGCGACGATTCGCGCAACAACTGGTGGGTGGCGCTGATCACCTTCGGCGAAGGCTGGCACAATAATCATCACGCGCATCCCACCTCGGCGCGGCACGGCCTGGCTTGGTATGAATTCGACCCGTCCTGGATCACCTTGAAAGTGCTGAGGTTTTTGGGCATCGCGCGGTCGGTTCGCGTGGCCAAAATTAACAGTGCGCTGGCCGAGCGGGAAGCGGCGTAAAGGGGTTGAAAGCCCGCCGCGCAGACCATGGAACCGTGACCGTAGCCAGCGGCGGATGGCGGCGTTTTCAGCAGCCTCCTTTGGTTTTGGAAACCCGCGGCAAGAAACCCGCCATGAGTGCTACTGCGCTGATGTCTTGAAGTTGGCAGAACACCGTAAAATGCCGCGGCGCTTCCGCAGCATCCGCGAGTCCGGAAATTCCCGCTTCGAGCAGCACGGCGATCGTCAGGGACCATGCCGCAATCCGCCAATCGCCCGACGCCCGCCACAGCAATAGCGCTTGAATGGCCAGCGTGACCCAAAAATAGCGAAGACCGTGCCTCGCGAAGAGCCATTGCCGGAGCTGGCTCCATTCGGCGAAGGCATGGCTTTGCGCGTCGGGCGGCAATCCTTCGGCCGGATCGAAGTTCCCCATACCCGGACGCGTTTTGCCTGCGTCGTCCAAAGCACGGATCAGAAGTTGGAACGTTCGCACCGGATGACGCATATAAAAGCGCAGCAAAGGGACTGCGCTCATCCGCGTTCTGAAATCCTTGGCGAACTCCGCATGCGCAAAGCCGCCGGTCGAGTAATACGCGCTGGTCCGCGAATACGAAACGTAGGCTGGATCGAGACCCAATTCCGCCAGGTCCTGCGCCGGCGTGGGCGAATATGGAAGCAATCCCAGGAAGATCACGTCGTACCACTGATTCGCGCGGTAATCCGGCGGCACGGACAGCGTGGTCCACGAAGCCGCCAGAATGACGCCGCCAGCGGCAGGCCAGACGACCCAGGACAGGCGTTTCCGGCAGGAGATCAGCAATAAAATGATCGGCAGAGCGAGAATTGCGTGCTGCGGTTTCGCGCCGGCGGTGAGCGTTGCGGAGATCGCCAGCCCGATCAGGTCCGCGTTGCGCCGCCAGACAACACTGCGCAGAAAGAAAACCAGCGTCAGCGGAATAAAAACCAGAGCCGACGCATCCATATAGAACGAATTGAATACGCTGACGTAGATCACGTCGCCGAACACGGCGGCGATCACCAAAAGAATCGCGACGCGCCCTGGCATCCGAAAGAAATGCGCCAGCACCGGCAGCAGCAGCCAGATCGCCAGAAGAAACAGCGCCGCGTGAATCGCGCCGAGGCAGCGGATATCGAATTCGCCGGTCTTAGAGACGACGGCCGACAATCCCACCGCCAGGATCGCCAGCAGATTTTCGGTGGACCGGAACGACGGGTGATAGTTGTAGCGCGGCTCGTAATGGAATTTGAGCGGCGCGTAGTGATATTCCTGCTCCGGCGGATAGCCGAAAGAAAAATGGCCGGAAATTTTGCCGAAATCGCCGTTGTTGCCGAGCGAAACCACCGGCGGAATCATCGACGAATACACCACAATTGCGGCGATCAGCAGAAACGCGGCTCCATCCGCCCGCTTCATCATGGCCCCCGATGGTCAACCATTATACGACTGATATTCTGAAGGTATGGTGGTTGGTGCGGGACGCCGCAAGACGACCGCGTTTTTTATCGCGCTCGGCGCGGGCCTGATCCTGGTCACGTTGCTGCTTTACGTGGGCTGGGTGCAACTTAACTGGCGGCACGGCGTACTGCTGTTTTTGGGGCTCATTCTGCTCGCCGTGCTGATCAGCGGAGTGGTCCTGAACACGATTTTTCTGGTGCGGGAGATCCGGCGCAATGCGCAGCATGACGCGTTCATCAACGCCGTGACCCACGAGCTGAAAACGCCGGTCGCTTCGATCCGCCTGTATCTCGAAACCCTGCAAACCCGCAGCGTCGATGAAGGCAAGCGGCACGAATTTTACCGCATCATGCTCGAGGACAGCGATCGTCTGCTGGCGACCATCGAGCAGGTGCTGCGCACGGGGCGAATCGGCCATGCCAGCCGCGCGGTGAATACGCCGCTGGATCTCGATGCCATCATCGAGGATTGTCTGGCGCGGGCGCGTAAACTGCATCACGTCGAAGCCGACGCCCTGGCGTTTCGCGCCGGGCCGCACGCGACCATTATGGGCGATCCCGACGAAGTGCGCGCGGCCGTTTCCAACCTGATCGATAACGCGGTGAAATATTCGGGACCGGAAGTGAAGGTCACCGTGGAAACCTCCACCGTGGACGGAAAATTCGCGGCGGTGCGCGTCATCGATCGCGGTCCGGGCATTCCCAAAACCGAGCTGAAACAGATTTTCAAGCGCTTTTATCGCGCGCCGGGGCCGTTGGCGACGCGCGTCAAAGGCACCGGGCTGGGACTGTACATCGTGCGCTCGGTTGCCAAGCGGCACGGCGGAAAAGCGTGGGCGGAAAGCGAGGGTCCGGGGCGCGGCAGCACCTTCGTGCTGCAATTCCCGTTATCGAAATGAGTCGCGTGCTGGTGGTGGAGGACGAGCAGCACCTGGCCGACGGTCTGCGCTTCAATTTGGAAGCCGAAGGCTACGACGTTCGCGTGGCGGAAACGGGCGAAGCGGCGCTGGAGCTGTTGGCCGATCCGCGGGCCGGCTTCGACGTGATCGTGCTCGACGTGATGCTGCCGGGAAAAGACGGGTTCGCGGTGATGAGCGAGCTGCGCGGCGCCGGCCAATTCATTCCCACGCTGATGCTGACCGCGCGCAGCCATCCCGACGACGTGCTGAAAGGATTCGCGGCCGGCGCCGACGACTATCTCACCAAGCCGTTCGATTTAAGCATTCTGATCGCGCGCCTCGGCGGATTGCTGCGGCGGCGCGACTGGCTGCGCTCGTCGGAAAAGACGGCAGCGCGCAAGCCCCCCGCCGATACCTTCGAGTTCGGTGAAAATTCCGTCGATTTTGATGCGCTGGAGCTGCGCGCGCGAGGTCAGGTATTCCCGCTGACGTTGATGGAAGCGAATCTTCTGCGCTACCTGATCCGCCACGAAGGCCAGCCGGTTTCGCGCAAAAAGATGCTTGAAGAAGTATGGGGGCTGCACGAAGACACCGATACCCGGGCCATCGATAATTTCATCGTCCGGCTGCGGCGCTATATCGAAGACGACCCATCGAGCCCGCGGCACGTGCTGACCGTTCGCGGCGTGGGCTATCGCTTCGTCGCGAATCCGGCCTGAGCATGGATTCTTGTGACGCACGCATTTCCGCGAGCCGCGTCGACTCTCGGGTCAACGCCTGGCCTGGCACAGAAGAGGTGTCGACACGAGTGTCGACACGGCACGCAGGAGTGCGTGCGCCACGGCCGCTGCTGGCAATAGCAGGATCGCCAGTCTGACGGCTTACCTTCGGAACGGCTGTTCCAACTCGTCTATGCTGAATGGCTTTCGCCGGTTCGGCGGCGAACTGATAGAATGATTTCCGACCGTTGCCTGATGGCCAGACCGCGGCACGGCGCACGAAACCAGGAAGGAGTTCGAGATGAATCGATTCTTAATAGGAGCGCTCACGTTAGCGCTCGGCTTAACGCTCCAGGCACAAACGGATGAGTCCGGCGCGGGCAGGGGCGACAATATGAAATTTCCGCTGGCTGCGGCGGCCGGCAAGGACTCCGGCGCAATCTCCACGGCGCCGGCGAACGCCGTGAACCAAGGCACGCTCAATCCAAAGACGTGGAAATATGGCCCCGCGTTCGACGCGCCAGCCGACGCCAAGATCTGGAATCCGGTGATGATCAAAATGATGAAGGGCGAGAAGGTGACCGGCGGAACGGTGTTCAGCTCCGACAGTCCGGAAACTTATTGCGCGATGGCCAATGCCGGATACGACTTCATCTGGGTGGAAATGCAGCATGACTCCCGCGACTGGGAAGCGGTCGGACGGATGTGGGCGGCCTGCCCGCACGCCAAAGCCGTTCCCGGCGTACGCGTGGCCTATACCGATGAGCGCGAAATTCAGCACGCCACCGACCTGGGCGCGCTGGTGGTGGTGGTGCCGACGGTCCGCTCGGTGAAAGAGGGAATCGAAGCCCGCAACTGGACCATGTTTCCGCCGCTCGGCGGGCGCAGCGTCGGGGGTGGTCCGGCGTTCAGCAAGGAATTCTGGGGCACCGTTCCCGGGGGCTACCGCGCGACGTGGAATAAAAACGTGGTGCTGATCGAAATGATCGAGACGCTGGAAGGCGCGCAGGCCGCGCGTGAGATCGCCGCGATTCCGGGCGTGACCGCGGTGTTCGCGGCCAGCGGCGACCTGGGCAATTTCTCCGGTTATGCCCGGGGCACACCGGACTATGAGCGGTTGATCAACATCGTGCATGACGCGGCGCTCGGTGCGGGCAAACGCCTGTGCGGACCGCTCGCCTGGCGCGACCGTCCGGACTTCACCTGCTTCCAGGCCGGCAGCGAAACAGCCGCCATCAACCGCGGCGTGTCGATCGAGCTTGGGCCGCTGAAGGACACGCAGGGCAAGCCCGAAGTCGGTCCGTACGCGCATCAGAACAACGACGAAAACAACAACAATCGCCGCAGACGGCAGCAGTAGTAATTCTTTCGGCCGGCGAGTTTGCGCGACGGAACTCGCCGGCGCCCCATCCTTAAATACCCGCCTGAAATCGCTCTCGTAGTGTGTTTAGAATAATCATTACGCAAAGGAGTCTCTCATGTTCCGCATTGTCGGCCTCGGCATCCTGATCACGTTCCTTGGTTTGGCGCAAACCGCGCCGCCCAAGCGCCCGCGCCGCCCGCCGCCGCCGACGCGCGATCCGCACACCATCGGCTACGTGATGTCCAAGGATCTCCCGGACGGCGAGAACGCGCCGCCGACGGAAGACGGAAATTTCGTGATCGGTCCCACGCACAACCCCGCGCCAGAAGCGACGGTGCATGAAGGCGTGCCGCAGGGGACCATTTACAATTTCACCATGGAGTCGTCCGACAGCAAGATTTATCCCGGCATCGCGCGCGATGCGGGGACCTTCGGCACGCCGGACCCTGACAATCCCGCCAAGCTGATCGTCACCACCAGCCATCCGGCGCCGTACACCCGCAAGGTTGCCGTTTATGTGCCGAAACAATATGTCGCGGGGACGGTGGCGCCGTTCATCGTCGGCGCGGACGGTCCCGACGCGCTGCTGTTCACCGTGCTCGATAATCTGATCGCCGAGCACAAAGTTCCGGTGATGATCGCGATCTCTATCGGTAACGGCAGCGGCGACGCGCAGGGCAGCGAGCGCGGCCTCGAATACGACACCATGTCCGGCCGCTACGCCGAATTCGTCGAAAGCGAAGTATTGCCGCGCGTGGAAAAGGAAGCCAACGTGAAATTGACCCGCGATCCCGACGCCCGCGCGACCATGGGCGGCAGTTCCGGCGGATCGTGCGCGCTGGAAATGGCCTGGTATCACACCGACTTGTATCATCGCGTGCTGACGTATTCGGGAACTTATGTGAACCAGCAATGGCCGCCGAATCCGGAGACTCCGCATGGGGCCTGGGAATTTCACGAGCACCTGATCCCCAACAGTTCGCGTAAGCCGATCCGCATCTGGATGGAGGTCGGCGACCGCGATCTTTATAATCCCAATTCGATGCGCGACGGGATGCATGACTGGGTGGTTGCCAATGAAGAGATGGGGCGGGTGCTGGCCGAAAAGAAGTATCATTACCAGTTCGTGTTCGCGCGCAATGCCGGCCACGTCGACCGCGCCGTGAGGGCGCAGACTTTGCCGGAAGCGCTCGAATATCTGTGGCGGGGCTACAAGGCGCACAACGAAGCAAATTAACCGTCTCCGACTCGCCTCCTGCGCGGGCGTAGTATGATTGACTCGTTCTATGAAACGTGCGCTCCTGTTTTTTGCCGCCGCCACGATTCTTCTGGCGCAGTCCAATCCCGACTGGGATCGCGAATTTCCCGCGTTTAAAATTGCCGGCAACCTTTATTACGTCGGCACCGCCGATCTGGCCGTGTACCTGGTTCACACGCCGCGCGGCAATATTCTGATCAACACCGATTTCCCGCAAGACGTGCCGCTGATCAAAAAAAGCATCGAGCAGCTCGGGTTCAAGTATTCCGATACGAAAATCATTCTGATCAGCCACGCCCACGGCGATCATGACGCGGCCACCGGCATCGTTGAGAAGGAGACCGGCGCGAAAGTGATGATCATGGCGCAGGACGTGCCCGAGGAAGAAAGCACCGCGCGCGGGCGTCCCGGCGCGCACGTCGATCGCGTGCTGCATGACGGCAGCGTGGTCGCGTTGGGCGGATCGAAACTGGTGGCGCACCTCACGCCCGGCCACACCAAGGGTTGCACCACCTGGACCATGCCGGTGCGCGACGGCGGGCGTGTCCTGAACGCGGTCATCGTCGGCAGCCCCAACGTGAACGCAGGCTACATTCTGGTCGGCAACAAGAATTATCCGACGATCGCCGAAGATTACGTCAAGACGTTCGCGGTACTGAAGAGCCTGCCCTGCGATCTGTTTCTGGGCGCGCACGGCGGCTACTTCGGGTTGAAGGAGAAATACGCGAAAATGAAGGCTGGCGCCGCGAATCCGTTCATCGATCCAGATGGCTACAAAGCCTACGTCGCCGAACGCGAGCAGACGTTCCGCAAGGAATGGGAGCGGCAGAAGGAGCATCCGGGCAGTCCGGCTCCTTAAACGATGCATTTCGAAAATCTCAAAGCAGTGATTCTCGATTGGGCGGGCACCGCGGTCGATTACGGCAGCCTCGCGCCGGTCGCGGCCTTGCAGCGGATCTTTGAAGAAAACGGCGTGGCGATTTCCGCGGCCGAAGCGCGCCAGGATATGGGACTGCTGAAGAAGGATCATATCCGCCGGATTCTGTCGGGCCAGCGCCTGCGCGAGGAGTGGTCGCGCGTATATGGCGAGGCTCCGTCGGAGCGCGACGTTGAAAGATTGTTCGCCGATTTTCTGCCCAAGCAGGCCAGCATTCTGGCCGAATTCAGCGAACCCATTGCAGGGGTTTGTGAGACAGTGACCGCGTGGCGCGACGCGGGATTGAAGATCGGATCCACCACCGGATACACCCGCGCTCTTCTGGACGCGGTGATCGACGTCGCGGCCCAGCGCGGCTATCGCCCCGATGCGAGTGTCACGCCGGACCAGGTGGGCGCGGGCCGTCCCGCGCCGTTCATGTGTTATCGCAACGCGATCGAACTACAAACCTTTCCGCTTTCCGCCTTCGTCAAGATCGGCGACACGCCGAGCGACATCGCCGAAGGATTGAATGCCGGCATGTGGACCATCGGGATTTCCATGACCGGCAATGAAATCGGTTTATCGCGCCGCGATTTCGAGGCGCGGCCGCCGGAGCAGCAGGGAGCGTTGAAAGCTCGCGCCTGCTCGCGTCTGAGCCAGGCCGGCGCGCATTTTATCGCGCCGTCGGTGGCCGAGTGCAACGAATTTCTGCGGGAAATCGATCGCCGCCTCGCGTCAGGCGAACAGCCGTCGCCGAGACAAGTAACGTAAGCCTGCGTCTTGAGTTTTCAAGCAAACTCCAAGCGAGCAGGTGGCGTAAGCCGCCAGGCTTGCGCTGCCGACCGGCCAATTCGAGTCGGGGAAAGCGCAAGCACGGCCACCCGCAATTGAGCTAAAATCGATTTTCATGGCCGACGACAAGACCTACCAAGCCGAATATCAAGGCAGCGGGACCTTCATCATCAGCAAGCCCAAGCGCAAAGCCCGCAAGATCCGCCAGTCCAAGCTCAAGGCCCCGCGCCGCGGCGCCCGCAAAAGCTAGCGCTCCGGTTCGCCACGCTACATCTTATAAACCGCGCACAACGGGCTTTGCCCTGTGCGGTATAGCCTTAATCGCGCACAACGGGCTTTGCCCTGTGCGCTATAGCCTTAATCGCGCACAACGGGCTTTGCCCTATGCGCTATAGCTTTAATCGCGCACAACGGGCTTCGCCCTGTGCGCTACACTGGATGGAACCCGTGGCGCGATATCGCAGTTTCCGCGACCTCGATTGGCCGTTGCTGATCATCAGTCTGATCATCTGCGCCCTCGGTGTCCTGCAAATCTATTCGGCCACGCACGATACCAGGTGGCATAACGCCTGGTGGAAACAAATCATTTGGGTCGCGATCGGCCTCGGCCTGATGTGGCTGATCACCTCCATCGATTACCACACGCTGCTCGGCCAGGTCCCCGTACTTTATTGTCTTTCGATCGCGGCGCTGATCCTCACTTTCGCCGTGGGCGACGTGGTATTTCATTCCCGCCGCTGGATCACTATTCCGGGAACCGGTATTCAGATCCAAACCTCCGAGTTCGAGAAAATAGTGATAATATTACTGATAGCCCGGTACTTGTCGGAGCTGAAAAGCGACGGGATCGGGCTTCGGGATTTACTGAAATTAGGAGGGTTGGTCGGGATTCCCACGGCGCTGGTGATGAGCCAGCCGGATTTCGGCACGGGTTGCACTTATCTGCCGATTCTGGCCGGAGGGGTCCTGCTGGCGGGAATTCGATGGCGTTATCTGGCGGTGGTCGCGTTCTTCTGCGCGATGGCGGTTCCCGCGGGCTGGTATCTTTTGAAAGATTACCAGCGAGACAGGCTGACCACGTTCGTCAATCCCTCCGCCGATCCGCGCGGCCGCGGCTACCAGGTGATTCAATCCAAAATCGCCGTCGGACACGGTGGGATGTGGGGTACGGGTGTGACGCAGGGCACCCAGACGCAGCTTCGGTTCTTACCCGTGCCGCATACCGATTTTATCTTTTCCGCCTTCGCCGAAGAGCACGGTTTTGTCGGCGTGGTGGTGGCGCTGGGGCTTTATTTTTTGCTGTTGATGCAGGTGGTGCAAAATGCGCAAACGGCCCCGGATCGCGCCGGGATGTATATTTGCATGGGCGTGGCCACACTGCTATTGTTCCATTTGCTGGTGAATGTCGGGATGGTGGTGGGCTATGTGCCCGTCACCGGAATTCCGCTGCCGCTAATGAGTTCCGGCGGCTCCGATACGTTTTCGTTTTTTATGATGCTGGGGCTGGTGAACAACGTCCGGCTCCGGAGATTTGTGAGTTAAAAGGATTTTGAAAGAGTCCTGACGCCTCACGGTGGGGTGCGGGGACTTGCAGAAGCGATTTTCGGTTCAAGATTTTTCAGGAAGACGCGAATGGAAGAGAACAGACGCGCCGGACTCGACGGCCGTTTGGTGGTGCATTGAACCTTCCCGGACGCCATCTTCCCGCGCTGGCCAGGCTGGCAGTTCAGCCGGAGTGTAGAACGAGCCCTCAGGAAGGCTCCACTCGCCGTAGGATCACGGAAGCGCCAGACATTCACCCGGACCGCTTCTTTAAAGTTCCGCTTTCCCTCCGCAAGCGCCAGGCCCCCGTAAGGGAGGGTTAAGCAATGAGCAAGGAATTGGTGATCTCGGCCAACCGGCACGAGACGCGAGTGGCGCTGATCGAGGATGATCAACTCGTCGAAGTTTATTTCCAGCGGGCCAACGAATATTCGCTCGCCGGAAGCATTCATAAAGGACGCGTGACGCGGGTTCTGCCCGGCATGCAGTCCGCCTTCGTCGATCTGGGACTGGAACGCGACACGTTTCTCTACGTCTCGGATTTTTTGGAAGAGAATGAAGACATTGATCGCGTAACCGGCGACGAGCGCCCGCCGCGTGAGCGCGAGCGCCGTCCGGCGAACGTCGCCCCCGCACCGGTGCAGGCCGCCGAAGCCGCCGCCGGATCGGCCGGCGAGGCCGCGCCGCAGACCTCGGAACGTCCGCCGGAGCGCGTCCAGGAGCGCGACGATCGTGGCGACCGCCGGGGACGCCGCTCGCGCCGCCGCCGCAATCGCGGCCGCGGATTCCCGGACGCGAAGTACGCTCCCGAAAGCCCGCAGACCGCCGTTGAAGCGGCGCCTCCCGAGCCGGAAACGGAGGCCGCCGAGCCGGAAGAAGAATCGGTTCCGCTGATTCTGCCCGGAGAATCGCTGGCGAAATACCAGGGCGCGGCGAAAACGGAACTCGAGCCGTCGCCCGAGCCGGCGGTGCTCAAGGCCCCGCTGGATCTTGCGCCGGAAGCGGCCGTCGAGGACGCCGACGAAAACGAATACGACGAGCCGATTCATTATCCTCCGGAAAACGCCATGCCCGACGCGCCGGCGCATGTTTCCGCTTCCGCCGAACCCGCGCCTGTCGCGCTGGCGCTGCCTTCGGTTGAAGAAGAAGACGCGGCCGAGCACGTCGAGGAAGCCGAAGCGGAGCCGACGCCCGCGGTCGCCCCGCTGCTTGATGAGGAAGAAGATCGCGACATTCAGGAGATGATTCTGAGCCACGCCGAAGGCGCGGTGGAAGAAATCGAAATCGAGGAGATCATCGTCGAAACCGAGGAAGGCGAGCCGGCCGAAGCCGCGGGCGCGCCTGCGGAAGCCGAACCCGAAAGCGGCACGGCGGAAGTGCGCGAGCGCAGCGGACGCTTTCCGCATCGCGTTTCCCGCAGAATGCGCCGGCGCCAGCGCGGCGGTCCGGAGAGCCGCGAAAACACTCATGAGCATCGCGATCCGCGTCCCATGGCCGATCGCACGGTTACGCGTCCGGCCGGCCAGCAAATTTCAATCTCCGACGTGCTCAAGGAAGGCCAGGAGATCATCGTTCAGATCGCCAAGGAGCCGCTGGGACAAAAAGGCGCGCGCATCACGTCGCACATCGCGCTGCCCGGACGATACGTGGTGTACATGCCCACGCTCGAACACATGGGCGTTTCGCGCAAAATCTCGAGCGATGAGGAACGCCTGCGCCTGAAACGCATTTTGTCGGGGCGCCGTCCCGGCCCGGTGGGCGGATTCATCACGCGAACCGCGGCGGAAGGCCGCACCGAAGAAGAGATCGCGGCCGACATGGCGTTTCTCTACAATCTGTGGCAGGACATTCGCGCCAAGTCGGAAAAACGCCCCGCGCCGATGCTGTTGCATCACGATCTGGACATCGTGCAGCGCATTCTGCGCGATCAGTTAGCCGACAGTTTCAAAGCCATCTGGATCGATAACGAAGACACCTATGAAAGCGTGCTGCGCTTCGTCGAGCGTTTCCAGCCGGCGCTGGTCGGCAAGGTGAAGCTGTACACCCGCGAGGCGCCGATCTTCGACGCCTTCAGCGTCACCGCGGAGCTTGAAAAAGCGCTGCGGCCCAAAGTCTGGCTCAAGTCCGGCGGATTCATTGTCATCAATCAGACCGAAGCGCTGGTGGCCATCGACGTGAACACCGGCAAGTACGTCGGCAAAACGAACCGCCTGGAAGACACCATCGTCAAAACCAATATGGAGGCGATCAAGGAAATCGTGCGTCAGGTGCGTCTGCGCGATTTGGGCGGAATCATCGTGATCGATTTTATCGACATGGATGAGCGTAAGAATCGCCAGAAGGTGATGCAGGCGCTCGAAGAAGCCATGCGCGTCGATCGCGCGCCGTACAAAATTCTCCAGTTCAACGATTTCGGCTTGGTGGCCATCACCCGCAAGCGCGTCAAGCAGTCGCTCGAGCGGACGCTGTGCGCGCCCTGCCCGCATTGCGACGGCGCGGGCTACATCAAGAGCGTGCAGACGGTGGTCAGCGAAATTTTGACCGAAGCGCGCAAGATGGCGTCGACGATCGAAGGAAAAGACGTGATGCTGCGCGTCCATCCCGATGTCGCCAAGGTTTTAAAATCGCATCAGAACAAATACCTGGAAGAACTCGAAGAAGTGCTGCGCCGGCCGGTGCTGGTGAAAAGCGATCCGCTGCTGCATCACGAAAAATTCGACCTGGCGTGAGGCGCGAGGCGTGACGGAGCGCGTTTGGCCTGTGCGCGCGCTTCTGTTCGTGCCGCTGGTCGTTTATCTGCTTCTGCCCACGCGGAATTTCTACTGGGACGGAATCGGCATCGCGGGCGATATCGAAAAGCACGCGGGACCCTCGTCGATGCTTTATCCGAGCCATCTGCTTTTCGCGCTCGGCGGATCGTGGCTGTACGCAGGCGCGCTGGCGCTCGGGGTCAGGACGCGCGCGCTGTTTCTGATGCAGGCCGCCAGCGCGATCTTCGCCGGATTGTGCGTGCCGCTCTTTTATCGCGTGCTGCGCGGCGCGGGCGCGGACGCATCGTCGAGTCTCGCCGGCGCGATGATCTTCGCGTTTTCGGCGACGTGGTGGAAATTCGCGACCGATGCCAACGCTTATGTCCCGTCGATTTTTTTCCTGCTGTGCGCTTACCTGCTGATCGAACGCGGCCGCACCATTCCCGCCGCGCTCGCCCACGCAGCCGCGATGCTGTTTCATGAATTGGCGATTCTGTTTCTGCCGGTCGCCTGGATCCTGTTGCGCGGCAGGCGCCGCATCGAATACTCCGCATGCGCCCTGGCGCCCGTCATCGTGGCCTATGCGATCGCTGCGCGTGAACTTTTTGGAACCGTCTCCGCGCGGCGAATGATTTCCTGGTCCGCGGTCCATTCTCCCGATTCTCATTTTTTCCTGAATCCTTTGCGCGATGCCGCGTTCACTCTGCGCGGGACGCTAAGGCTTTTTTTCGGTGGCCGTCTGGCCAATCTTCCGCACGATCTGGTCGGCGGGCTCGCGCTGGCCGGCTTCGCGCTCTCGGCGGCGTTTTTCCTTGCGACCATCGCGCGCGCAAGGCCGGAAAAAGCTCTGAAACCGCCGCGCGCGATTCTCGTCTGGCTGGGCTGCTACGCCGCATTTCTTTTTCTGTGGATGCCGCAAAACACGTTTTACCGGCTATTTTATCTGCCTCCACTAATCGCGCTGGGCGTGCTTGTCTGGCGTGCGCCCCACAACAGAGCCCTGCTGCGCCTGGTTCCCGTTCTGCTGCTGTGGAATTTCGCCTTTTTGATTTATCCCGATTCGCAGGCTTCACACAACCCCGATTTACGCTTCGCGCTCGCGCAACGCGACCGCTGGCCGCCGGGAACACCCATCGTTTTTCACGATTTCCATCCCGATCTGTGGACCATCAGCTATTTCACTCCAGGAACTTCCTGGTTCGGACTGGATCATGCCAACGTTTCCGCGCTCAATCATGAACTTGATTACGCGCATTCGCAGCAGCAGCCGCTGTGGCTCGAAGCCGACGCGTACAATATGATCGCCGCGAGTCCCGCTGGCCGAAACTGGCTGCGGGAACACGAACGTCCCGCGGAGAAAATCGAATTTAAAGACGAAAAACACGATTTTCTGTTTTATTGCGCGCGCTGATCAGATTCGCAACAGGCGCAGTTCGGGAATATCTTCGAAGTCGGCCGCATGCAAGGTCCACAGGTCCGCTTCGTGCCGGATCACACATGCGGCGATCGCGATATCGATCTCTCTCGCGCGCGCCCGGCGAGCCGAACGATAAAGCCGCGCGCCCAGCGCCGCGTCTTCGGAGGTAAAAGGCACCGCGGACGGCGCCGGAAAAAGATGTTCCTGGTCCGTTAGTTCGTCGGCTGTTCGCGGGCCGCGCAGCCATTCATAGAGCGCCACCGATGGGAGCGCTATCCGCTCCCCGGCGGTCAACAACGACCGCAAAGTCGAAAGGGACGCCTTCGGGCCGGTGAGCGCGTCAATGAGCACCGTTGTGTCCAGCAGGGTGCAGCCGGCCGCCGGCGCGTCGGGCACGGCGGACCTTCGCAATCTCTTCGTCCACGTCGCACTGGCAGCGCGTCGGCGGTCGCTTGGCAATTTCATCGACGACGCGCAGCATCCGAAGCCGTTCGGCTTCGCTCAAACGGTCCCTCCTGGCATCGTATTCGCGAATGGCGTCCCGGACCACTCTTCGCTTTTGGCCTTCGATTGCCGCGCCGCCATTCGATCAATTCGAGCAACCGTCGCTTCATCAAGAGTGAAGGTCATCTTTACTGCCATACCGTAGCCATAGTGCCATATCCATCTTTATTAAAGTAATCTAATGTTATGCACCAAGTCTCCCGCCGCGGATTCACTCTATCCGTTCTCGGCGCGCTCGCGGCCCGTGCGCAGACCAAGGCGGACATCACTGAACTCACCCTCGCCGAAGCCGCCGCCCGCATCCGCTCCGGTAGCGTTACGCCGGCCGAGCTCGTCGAAGCCTCGCTCCAGCGCATCAAAATCTACAATCCCAAGCTGAACGCTTTCATCACCGTCATGCGCGACTCCGCCCTGCGCCAGGCGAAGCAGCTCGAAGCCGAGCAGCGCGCCGGAAAAATTCGCTCGCCGCTGCACGGTATTCCGATCGCCCTTAAAGACAACATCGACACCGCCGGCGTGCGCACCACCGCGGCCAGCGCGGTATTCGACGAGCGGGTGCCGGCCGAGGACGCCGAAGTGGTGCGGCGATTGAAAAACGCCGGCGCAATTCTGATCGGCAAAACCAATCTGCACGAGTTTGCCTTCGGCGGCAGTTCGGCCACCAGCTATTTCGGACCGGTGCGCAACCCCTGGGCGCTCGACCGCAGTCCCGGCGGATCTTCCGGCGGATCGGCGGCGGCGGTGTCGGCCGATCTGTGTTTCGGCGCGCTCGGCACCGACACCGGCGGATCGATTCGCACCCCGGCGTCCTACTGTTCCACGGTCGGATTGAAGCCGACCTACGGCCTGGTTCCGATTCGCGGCATCATTCCGCTGATCGTTTCGCTCGATCATTGCGGACCGATCGCCCGCACCGTGGAAGATGCGGCGATCATGCTCAACGCCCTGGCCGGATACGACCGGCTCGATTTCTCAAGCGTGGAACACGCCCGGGAAGATTATGTCGCCGGCATGAAACAGCCCGTTGCGGGACTGCGCATCGGCGTTCCGCGCGCGCCGTTCTTCGATCTGCTCGATGACGACGTCGCGCGATTGGTGGACGATGCCATCGGCGTGCTCGGAAAGATGACGAAGAGCGTCGCCGACGTGACCCTTCCGCCCACCGGCAACATTTCGCTCACTGCGGAAACGTTCGCCTATCACGAAGAGTTTTTCAAACAGCAAGCCACCCGCTATCAGATTCCGGAGCGGCGCATGCTGCAAAACGCGGCCAACGATAAGGCCGCCGATTACATCCGCTCGCGCTGGAAGCTGGAGCAGATTCGCCGCACCATCGACGACGCATTTACCAATTTCGATCTCGTTGCGCTGCCCACGCGGCGTCATACCCCGGGAACGGTGAATGCCGCGCTCGAAAGCGAGGAGAGCGATTCGCCGCGCAATCCCTCGCCTGAAAACACGACGCCGTTCGACATTTACGGCATCCCGGCCATCACCATCCCGTGCGGATTCAATCGCGCCGGATTGCCGGTCGGATTGATGATCGCCGGTCCGCGATTTTCCGAAAGCCGGGTGCTCGCGCTGGCGAACGCGTATGAGCGCGCGACGGAATGGCACCAACGCCGCCCGCCGCTGCGCCCCGATACACCCGTTCCGCCGCTGGCCTCGACGGACGATCAATAAGCGGCATCATCTCTGCGGGTTGTGCGCACGGCGTTGCTGGTTGGTCCGTGAAATCCCCGAAGCCAAGTGGCATAAGCCGCCAGGCTTGTGCTCCCGGCGCGTTGCGAAATCCAGCCGCGAACTACACGGTAGTGTCTGAAATCTGCGTTGATTCGCAACGCGCCCCCCCGCCATGGATGGCGGGGCTATAGCGCGCGTTACAGCCCCGCCAGTAATGGCGGGGGCTCTCCCATTTTTAGCGGTCAACGCAGATCTCAGACACTACCAACTACACGGCCCTGAGGCCTACGGCCAGCTTACACTGGGATCATGCGAATGTTTGTCTGGCTGATGGCCGCAACTCTGGCCTTCGGCGCCCATGAAACGCTGACTCCGGAAATGGACGCGGTGATCCGGCATATTTCGGCGGATGACCTGCGCGGGAACCTGTCGTTTCTCTCCTCGGATTTGCTGGAAGGCCGCGCCACGCCTTCGCGCGGGCTGGATCTGGCCGCGGAATTTATCGCCTCGCGCTTCCGCGCCGCGGGACTCGAACCGGCCGGCGGCGACGGCTATTTTCAAGCCGCCACGCTGACCGTCCGCCAGCAGAATCCGGCTGGTTTCGAAATGACCGTCACCTCCGGCGGGCAAACGATTCACGTGGCTCCGGAGCAAACGTCGATTCTCGTGGATAAAACAATTGCGCTAGAAGATGTTCCAATCATGGCCGCGGATCGGGAGATTTCGGCCGGCCAGGCCCGCGGAAAAGTGATTCTCTGGACCGGCCGCGGCCGCCGTCCTCAGGTTCCCGAAAGCGCCGCGCTGGTGCTGTTCGCCTCCGAAAGCGCGCGGCCGATGGTCTTCGATCCGGAAGCTCCCGGACGGCGCCGTTCGTTCAGCACCATCGTCTCGCCCGAAGTTGTGGCGTTGCTCAAAAATACCAAAGACGCGCGCGTGACCCTGCACGTCGAGCCGGCCCTTGAGCGTCCGGCGAAAGTCCGCAACGTCGCCGGCATTTTGCGCGGCTCCGATCCCGCGCTGAAAGATACTTACGTGATGCTGACCGCGCATTACGATCACCTCGGAACGCGCGCCCTCGGCGAGGATCGGATTTACAACGGCGCCAACGACGACGGCAGCGGAACCGTTTCCGTCATCGAAATCGCCAGCGCGCTGGCTTCCATGAATCCGCATCCCCAGCGCAGCATTTTGTTCGTGACGTTTTTCGGCGAGGAATTGGGCCTGGTCGGGTCGCGCTATTACGGCCGTCATCCGCTGGAGCCGCTGGCCAAAACAATCGCCGATTTAAATCTGGAACAGGTCGGCCGCACCGACGACACGGAGGGTCCCGAGGTCGGCACGGCGACGCTCACCGGCTTCGATTTTTCCGGCCTCACTAAGGTGCTGATCGCCGCCGGCAAGCTGACCGGGATCAAAGTTTATAAAAACGAACAGGCGAGCGACGCCTATTTCGCGCGCAGCGACAATCAGGCGCTGGCCGATGTCGGCGTGCCGGCCCACACGCTGTGCGTGGCTTTCGATTATCCCGATTATCACGCGGTCGGCGACGAATGGCCGAAGGTCGATTATCCGAACATGGCCAAGGTGGACCGGATGGTCGCGGTGGGGTTGATGCGGCTGGCCTCGGATGAAGCTCCGCCGAAATGGAATGAATCGAATCCGGCCGCGCGGAAGTACGCCGAAGCCGCGAAAAAACTCAAGTAACGTAAGCCGTCAGGCTGGCGGCTCTGACCGACGCTACTTCGTGATCCGGTCGATCTCGGCCAGATCCTCCTCCGTCAATTTCCATTTCGTCGCGCCGATGTTTTCCTCAAGCTGTTCCGGCTTGGTCGCGCCGGCGATCACGCTCGCCACGCCGGGCCGCGTCAGCAGCCACGAAAACGCCAGCTCGACCATGGTGCGCCCGCGTCCCGTGCAGAATTTTTCGAGGCGCTCGGCTTTCTGCCAGTTCGCCTCGGTCAGATAACGATCGGCCAGAGATTTGGTCGTGGTTAGCCGCGCGCCCTCGGGCATTTTCTCGCGCGAATATTTTCCGGTCAGCAAACCGCTGGCCAACGGAAAATATGGAAGCAGCCCCAGATGATACCGCTCGGTCACCGGCAGCAGATCCGCTTCGATTTTGCGCACCAGCAAGCTGTATTCGTTCTGGCAGGAAATGAAACGGCTGAGGCGCGAATGCCGCGACGTCCATTCGGCCTCGACCACCTGCCACGCGGAAAAATTCGAGCAGCCGATATACCGCACCTTGCCCTGATGAACCAGGTCGTCAAGCGCTTCAAGCGTCTCCTCGATCGGCGTGAGCGGATCGGGCTGATGGATTTGATAAAGGTCGATAAAATCGGTGCGCAACCGCCGCAGACTGTCCTCGATTTCGGAGAAAATGTATCGCCGCGATGCGCCGATTTTCTCGGGCGCATCCATCGCCATGCCAATCTTGGTGGCCACAACAATTTTCTTGCGCTTTTCGCCCAGAATACGGCCGAGAAACTCCTCCGAGCCGCCTTTGTTGCCGTAAACGTCGGCGGTGTCAAATAAATTTATGCCGAGGTCGATCGCTTGATCCACCACCCGGCGCGTGGCTTCAAGGTCGATGCGACCGCCGAAATTATTGCAGCCGAGGCCGGTTTCAGAGACGCGCAGTCCGGAATTTCCCAGGTTTCGCATGTGGCATTAGATGTGAATCAACACTTCGGGAAGCGGCTTTTTCGCGATCTTCGGAACTTGAGCATCGCGAGCCGGGTAGCCAACCGGGATCAGCACGAAAGGCCGCTCATTCGCCGGACGATTCAGAATTTTTTGCAGAAAACCCATGGGACTCGGCGTATGCGTCAGCGTGGCGAGCCCGCTCAGGTGCAGCGCGGCGAGCAAAAATCCCACCGCGATGCCGACGCTTTCCTGAACATAATAATGTTTGATCTTGCGATCGCCGTCGAGCCCGTAATCGACGCGGAAAACCACGATCAGGTGCGGCGCAATCTCCAGAAACTCCTTGTGCCAATCGGTGCCGAGCGCGGCCAGCGCGTCCAGCCATTCCTGCGGGAACCGGCGTTGGTAATTTTCGCGCTCCTCCGCCTCGGCGGCTTCGCGGATCTGCCGCTTGATTTCAGGATCGGAAACCACCACGAAGCGCCACGGCTGCTGATTGGCTCCGCTGGGCGCGAGCGCGGCCACGCGGATCGCGTTTTCGATTATCTCGACCGGCGCCGGCTCCGGTGAAAATGCGCGAACCGTGCGGCGCGAAGCCATCGCGCGAAGAAACTCCCGCGAGCGGCGTAGCTGCTCCTCAGGCGGCAAGGTTTCAAATTGCAGCGGCTCGCAGATCATGCCGCGCGGTTGCGGTCGAGTACCGGGAATTGCCGCGCCGGCAGAGGCGGCATCGCATCGGTCCGTCCCTCTTCATCAGCGCCTTGTTGCAGATATTCGACGACGGTTCCAATCTGCCCACGCGTCAGATTCGACCCCGGTATGCTCTCCGTGAGCGCCACCGTTGAGAGCAGCGGGATCTCCTTCATGATGCCCTCCCCTTTATGTTGTGCCGCCAACACATTCACGCTATCGGTTCAAATCAATCCCCAGCTTTTTCAGCTCCTCCGCATAATACCGCTTGTGCAGAAGATCCCATTCCTCGGTGCCTTCCGAAATCTCGCGCTTCTGCGAACGGATCTTGGTCCGCGCCGCGCGATCGACTTTTTCTTCGGTCTGAAGCAATTCGGTCATCACCTTCACCAGCTCCAGGCGGACGTCGTTGGGATCGCGCTTCAGACGGAATTCGCGGCTCTTGCGCAGCGCGGTCACGATTTTGTGCGAAATATCGTTGATTTTGTCGCGCGACAGCTTCATGTGATCGCCGGAATCCCGTCCCGAGGCGCGGATCACCTTGCGCTGCGTGATCAGGGTGTTCTTGATGCGCCGGAACATCTCCTGATAGCTCACGCCTTCCTTGCGCATGTACTCGCTGTACTGGCTGAGCAGGTCGCGCACTTCGTCGTTCAGGCGGTCTTCAATCGCCAGATCTTCTTCAATAACGCCGGAAACAAAATCCGCGGCGACCTGCGGATCCGTAGTTTCGATCCACTGCGGAGTCAATTTCTTGATAATCTGACGGGAAATGTAGTCGACGAACTCGCGTGCGAGAAGCATCCTCTAGCTTTCAGTTTAACAACACGCGAGCCGCTAATGGTTCAGCTCGACGGAACGGGCCAGCAGCACGCCGTCACGCACCTCGACCGAGAAATCCTGGGTGTGCGTGCCGTCGGTGACGCGGATCTGATGCGTGCCGACCGGCAATGTCAGGTTCACCGGCGTCCTCTGCCGCTGCATCTGCCCGTCCACCATCACCATCAGGCCGGCCGGCTGCGAGATCAGGCTGAGTGTTCCGGTGGCCTTTTGCAGATCCACAATCAGGCCGGTATCCTGCGGAATTTCAATGATCCGATGCTCGTCGCGAAACCCGGGGTGGCGTACCACGAAGGTATGGCGCCCCTGGGCAAGCGTCACGGAGCAGGGCGTGATGCAGTGCCGGTCATCGTCGAACACCGCTTCGGCGTCGGCCGGCGACGTGGTCAACTGAAAGGTGGATTCGAACGCCGCCGGAGCGGTCTTCACCGGCACCGCCGCCGGGGTGGCCGCCGGCGGCGGCGTGGGGGTCGCGACCGGAGCCGGCGTCGGCGTTTCAGCGGCCGGCGTGGGCGTCGGCGCTGGCGTCTCCTGCGGCGGCCGAGTGGGTTCTGGCGTAGGCACAGGCGTCGGCTGCTGCGCGACCACCTGCGGTTTCGGCGCAGTCAGTCTTTCAACCACCACGAACGATCCGAGGCACACCGCGGCAACCGCCGCGGCGGAAAGAATCACGTTGCGAAGGGTGTGTGACGGCTCCGCCTCCAGGCGATGCGAAAGCGGAACCACCGGCTCGATTGCGATCCCCGGAGGACGCGACGCCGGCGCCGGCGCCGGCGGATTCGGCTGCGGCGCCGCTTTCGCGGGAGTGTGTTTGGGAGGTGGCACGGCCGCCGGATCGTCCACGGTTTCGGCAAATCCGTCGCTCGACCCGCGGGTCGGCAGATCCTGGCTGGCGCCGCGCCGGATCGGCATCCAGCTGTTGCTCGCGTTCAGGGCGGCCGAAAGCGCGGTCACGAAATCGGTGCATGTTTCATAGCGCGCTTCCGGATCCTTGGCCATTCCTTTCTTGAGAACTTCCTCCACCTGCGGGCCCAGCGTGCCGTTCAGCCGTTGCGGCGGAAGCGGTTGCTCACGGACGATTTTGTACAGCAGCGTCGGCAGGTATTCGGCCTGAAACGGCTTTTCCCCGGTGAGAATTTCGTAGATCAGCACGGCCAGCGAAAACTGGTCCGCGCGCCCGGTCACCGCTCCGCCCTGCACCTGCTCCGGCGACATATAGCTGGGCGTGCCCATCATGGTGCCGGCCAGCGTCATCTGCTGGGAAATGATTTTCGCCACGCCGAAATCGGTCACTTTGGCCGCGCCGTCCTCGTGGATCATGATGTTGGCCGGCTTGATATCGCGATGCACAATGCCTTTTTTGTGCGCGTAATCGAGCGCCGCCGCGGTCTGCCGGAAAATGCTGAGCAGCGTCTCCTTATCCGGCATCTGCGCCGCTTGCAGCATTTTTTCAAGCGGCGGCCCGTTGACGAACTCCATGAAGATGTACGCCATGCCGTTTTCCTCGGCGATGTCGTAGATAGTCACGATGCCCGGGTGGGACAGAATGCCGGCGGTTTGCGCCTCGCGGAACAGGCGTTCGCGCAGGCGCTCACGTTCTTTCTCATCGCTCAGGTCGGTGAGGCGGATGCTCTTGATGGCGATGGTGCGTCCGATCGCCGGGTCCTGGGCTTTGTACACGATGCCCATCGCCCCGCGTCCCAATTCCCCGAGAATTTGATAACGACCGATCTGGTCCACGAGTATGACGTTATTTTAGCGTACGCGATAAAGCACAGGTGGGTATCCTGAGCCAGAACCCGAGGGTTCATCGTTGGCGTGAATTTCAGCCTGGCGTGGAACGCGAGGAATCGCGGCTCGGCCACGGCCGGAGTTTGCGACGGTCTTCGGGCGTGATCGTACCCGATGCACGCCAGCTATTCAGGAACAGGCGCTCCGAACGCAATATAGCCGGAAGGTCAAGAGACCGTTACCGCGCGAATCAAACAAATTGAGTATTAAATGTTCCAGCCAACTTTTACCGCGCGCCTTTGGTCCGCTCATCCTGTGCGCCGTGATCGATGGCAACCACCCAAATCATGGTGCCGAACTTTGGGTTTCACTATAATGGACCCCGGCTTAGAACCCCTATGCGCACATTAGAAATTAGTGAGAGCGCGAAGCAGGCGACGATCGACCGCGCCGGGTTCGATGCAATCATGAAGAAACTGCTTCAAGCCAAACGCCCGATAACAAAGCAGGAAATATCGGAGCACATTAAGCGTTTCGGGTCTTCTTCTTGGCGCGGCGCGAAGCCGAAGGGCCAGCAGTGAGATGATTGAACAGGCAGCAGCGGGCGTCATCGCCAGCGATTCGGAATCGGCGACGGTTTCTCTTCCGCTCCGCCCTGCAACACGCCCATAACCGGCCGTTTGTGCTGTTCCCGTTCTTCATGACGGCGCGCATCGAACCGGCCCCCTGTGAACGTCTCACCCCCTTCGACCGTTCCCTCGAAAACGACCCGTTCGCAATTCATCGCTTCGCGGATGCGATGGAAAACGTACCACGCGGTCTGATAGCCGACCTTCAAATCCCGCTTGAGTTGCAACGGGCTCATGCCCTTTTTCCCGTTCGTCATCAAAGTGACGGCGATGAACCACTTGGTTAAAGGTAAGTGCGAATCGTTGAACAGGGTTCCGGTCTTCGCGGTGAACTGACAGCCGCACTCGCGGCACTGGTACAGATGCCGCGGCGGGATCTTGCGCCCGTTTTTGCGGACGCCTTCTGCCGTTGAGAATTTCGTGATCTGGTCGGACCCGCACACCCCGCCATGGTCCCTTTTTCCGATGCAACGGACGCCTTCCGGCCAGCGTGCCGCTTCGAGGTAAGCCAGGCACTTCGCTTCCGTGTCGTACTCGGTCGCAATCGTTATCAGGCCCATGAGAAATTATGCACCGGATATCCCACTGTGTTAATGGGATAATTAAGGATTTTTCCTAAGAGACTCACTAAGGGTTCCTCAGATAAAATCAGGTGTCAGTCTTAGTGCGACATTAGTTCGAGTACTATCGACAGACGATTACGCCTCTGATTGGACGGGTGAACTATGTTGAAAAATCGAACCTCGGTAATCATTTGTGCTACACTCTCTGTAATTGTTTTGGCGCTGATGCTGTGCGCCGGGGCTGGCTTTACTTATGGGACGTCCCATCTGGCTGTGGGGCCCTATCCATCGGGTAACACGGGTATCGCCGTCGGTCCGTATCCTTCGGGAAATACGGGGCTTATCGCTGTTGGGCCGTATCCATCAGGAAACACGGGTTATACGGTTGGCCCATATCCCTCGGGTAATACCGGACTCGCGGTCGGTCCGTATCCGTCGGGGAACACCGGCGTCGCGGTCGGCCCGTATCCTTCTGGCAACACTGGAATCGCCTAAACGCGCTGTTCGGCTCGCAGTAACCTTTCCTCAGGCGTCGGTCTGGGAGCAAGGCTGTGTTAGCCGCTGTTATCCACCAGGCCGGTCGAGATGAGTCGTTTTTACGACTTTCTTGCCCCGATTCTCGGGGCAGGCTCGGCCGGCGCACTTCTGCTCGCACTGATTTTCCTGCTCCGCGGCGCCCTCCGAAAATACTGGATCATCGCAGCTTACGTGGTGTGGGAGCTGTTTGCCGCCGTGGCCCTGACCGTTGCCGACGTGGTGCTGCACGGCTCCTCCGCGGAGGCGGCTCACTCGGCTGCCAACCAGCTCTATGCCCGGCTCTACTGGACCAACGACGTGATTGAGGACCTGTTCCGGTTCGTCCTGGTGATTGTCCTGATTTACTGGAGTTCGGGCGGGGCCAAACGCGTTTCGGGCCGCCTGCTGACCATCCTGCTGCTGCTGATGATTGTGCTCCCTTTTGTCATTTTCAATCCTCAGGCGAACCCGCTGGAGATTGACGGGATTCACTTTCTTTTTCCCAGTTCGGCCTGGTTTAACAGCACCAGCGAACTGCTCAATTTCGGCGCGGCGATTATGAACCTGATTCTGTGGGCGGCGCTGATCGCCTCCCGGCGCCGGGATCCGCAGCTTCTGGCGGTCAGCGCGGGGCTGGGCGTGCTGGTCGCGGGGACGGCGCTCGCCTACGGTCTGCGTCACCTCACCGGCCCGAATCCGACGCAGTTTGGAGCGGTCGCGGCCTTATTCCTGAATCTCACGCAGCTTGCGGGGTTTTCGATCTGGTGCTGGGCGTTCCGGCCCGCGCCCGGGCCGCAACCGGTGAGCAAAGCGGTCTCTTCCTCGTGATCGATTGGCTCCATACCCTTTCCGCGGACGCGCGCTTCGGCCTGCGCGTGCTGTGGCGCGCTCCGCTGGTGACGTTTTCGATTATCGTCCTGCTGGCGCTGGGCATCGGCGTGAACGCGGCGATGTTCGGCATCGCCGACGCGGTGCTGCTGCACGCGGTCCGCTATCCGGATCCGAGGACGCTGGTTTTCGTCTGGTGCCATGACGCGCAGGGCCAGCCGAACGACGCCTCGCCGGCGGATTTCATGGCCTGGCGTGAGCGCTCGAAAAAGCTGACCGACATCGCAGCATGGATGCCGACTTGGTTTGTAGTAAGCGGCAGCGACCGGCCGCGGCAGCTTGGTGGGGCGCGGGTTACGGCCAATTTCTTTCGCACGCTGCGCGTCAAGCCGGCGCTGGGACGAACCTTTCTTCCCGACGAGGACGGGCTGGTGAATCCGGAAAACGCGGCGCACTCCGTCGTGATCAGCTATCGCTACTGGCAGGAGGATCTGGCCGGCGATCCCAACGTGTTGGGACGAACCATTCGCGTGAACTCGATTCCTTACACCGTCATCGGCGTGGCTCCGCGCGATTTTCAGTTCTGGTGGCGCCCGCACGACCTGTGGATTCCGGTTACCCTCAACGTCCAGGAACACGATTACCGGGCGCTGGTGGTGGTGGCTCGCCTGGCCGCGCCGCGGGCGCAGGCGGCGGCGGAAATGACGGGAATCGCGCGGGCGTTGGCCAAGGAATTTCCCAAAAGCAATCAAGGGTGGACCATTCAACTGGACAATCTGGAAGACTGGTTTCTGGGCGATACTCTGCGCATGCGCCTGCTGCTGCTGTGCGGCGCGGTGAGCCTGGTGCTGCTGATCGTGTGCATCAACGTGGCCGGCCTGCTGCTGGCGCGCACGGCGGCGCGGTCGGGGGAAATTGCGGTGCGGATTTCGCTGGGTGCTTCACCGCGGCGGATCGCGCGGCAACTGCTCACCGAGAGCGCGATGCTGGCGCTCCTGGGCGGCGCGCTCGGTCTGGCCATCGCCTGGGCCATGATCCAGCTTGCGCCGAAGGCGGTTCCCGCGGACGCCATCCCGGGAGGGCCGGGCGAGTTCAGCGCGGCCATCGTCTGGTTCACGCTGGCCGTGTCGATTCTGACCTGTCTGCTGTTCGGGGCCGCGCCGGCCGTTTCCGCCGCCCGGCGCGATGTTCAGGCGGCGCTCAAGGATTCGAGCCGCGGCGCCACCGCCGGACGCGCGCGGCTGCGCTTCCGCCAGATGCTGGTGGCGGCCGAGGTCGCGATTTCGCTG
>Ga0335073_10000887_pt1 | contig 39471 bp, 27 predicted proteins | sample Lox_Sample_22_FD_207093 | JGI IMG/M metagenome (GOLD analysis project Ga0335073, IMG submission 207093) | Soil microbial communities from Loxahatchee National Wildlife Refuge, Florida, United States - Lox_Sample_2.2 | ecosystem: Environmental > Terrestrial > Soil > Wetlands | place: USA... | reverse complement strand
TTCTCCTGTTTTTTCGCGCGCTTGAGGTTTTCTGTTGAGTTTTCAATTTTTCCAGCAGCCGGTCGAGGCGGTCGAAGTTGGCTTCCCAAATTCGCCGATAGCTCTCCAGCCATTGGTTGGCCTCGGCCAGCGGCTTCGCTTCCAGGCGGCACGGACGGCGCTGCCGGTCGCGGCTGCGCGAGATCAGCCCGGCGCACTCCAGCACGCGCAGATGCTTCGAAATGGCCGGCTGGCTGATGTCGAATGGCTCAGCCAGTTCCATCACCGACGCCTCACCCGCGGCCAAGCGAGCGAGGATGGCGCGGCGGGTGGGATCGGCCAGCGCGGCAAAGGTGGCGTCGAGATGTTGTTGCTCTTGCATAACAATCACGTTATATAACTACATTGTTATAAGAGTTGGAGTTCGTCAAGGCTTTTAAGAAAAATTCTTAGGGATTCCAAAGGCTCGGTCGGCCTCGGCTAAGACCGGCAACGGATAACCCTGGTAGGAACGACTCGGTTGCAGGAAGCGTCAGAGTCCTGCAGCGCAGGACGAAAGATCTTAGCCCAGCGCTTCAGCGCTGGGTGCGCTTGGTTATGAGGTCGAGTCCCTCGGGGACGGCAGATGTGCCGCCGGCTAAAGCCGACTCGCGCCTTTTAAAGCGCCCACCTTCTCTGGGAAGGATAGCGGCCAAAGGAGAAGTCGAAGATGGGCAAGGCGGCTAAATGGCTGCCTTTGGTTTGGAAGCGGCGAATTGGGCCATGCCCCACCGCAGAAGCTCGGCTTCGCGCTTTTTGAACTGCACCGCGCCGATGATCATACCGACACCGATGAGCGTGAGGATGAAAGGGAAAGCCACGGAATTACGAAAGTATCCATACGCCTCGTTACAGAGATAGCCAAACACCCCCAAGCCCCCGAATACCAGGAAAACCTTCCTCTTCAAAATCAGGGCGGTCACAATCATAGCGAAATGAATCAAGAAGTATCCAAACTTCGCCAACTCACTCCCGCTGTGACACAGGGACAAGCCGCCGGTGAATGCCAGCAGTCCGAACAAGTAACCCCAAAACGAATAATCGAGCCGGGTGCGCCGATCAAGCAAGTACGAAACGATCAGCATAGCCAGACCGAAGGCAATAGAGACCTCGCACTTTTCCTGCCAGGTCCACTGGGTTTTGAATAGGAGTTCCGTCGCGTCCATCGACATGTACCACAGCGCGTAGGCTGCGGGAGCGGTGAGAAACGGGAACGGGAAAAAACGTAAGGCAATCACCGCCGCGATAACGGTCGCAGCTTCCATCAAGACCCAGCTGGCGTCGATATAAGGATGAAAGCGCACATAGCTGATGGGATCGGTACCCGGCCAGAAATTGAATTGGCGCTCCAACCCGTACACCGCCAGCGGCGTCATGCACACAGCCACGGTTGCCAACAATCCGGCCGGTATGCGAAACATTGGCTTGGGCCACAGCCGCCATGCGACCGCGAGGAACACAGCCGCGTACCCCGCACTGATGGCAAAGAGCTGCCATCCGGCGAAGGTGTCCCAGCCCGTCGTCATGAACCAGCCCATGGCGCCGATGACCAGCAATGCGCCGAAGTAGTAGGCGACGTGCGCCGCTTCGAAGCGCGGTTCCGACTCGGTTGCGGTAGAAAGCTCGCTCCACAGGCGCTGCCCGATTTCACGCGAAAGGCCAGCTCCTGCGACGGCCGTTTGCAGCTGTTCCTCATCGATCTTGATCGTGCGCTTCTTCACGGTTTTCGGGACCGGCCGAAGTATAGTTCGCCGGCGCAGCCCTGTACAAGAATCCCCACCCCAGCTGCAAAGTTTGGGCGTGCTGCCATTCTGGTTCAAGGCCGATCGGTGAGACCGGCTTTATTGCACCAGCACGCCGGTTTCGCCGTTGCCGTTTTCGGCGGCTTCTTCCGGCGGAATGACCGACGCCGCGGCCAGGCGATCGCCCTCTTCCAGATTCAGCAGGCGCACGCCTTGGGCCGAGCGGCCGGACTCGCGGATGTTCTTGCTGTCGATGCGGATGATCTTGCCGAACTGGCTGATCACCATCACCTCCGACTTCTCGTTGACCAGCATGATGGAGACGACCTTGCCGTTACGGCCGGTAGTCTTCACGTTGATCACGCCCTTGCCGCCACGACTGGTCAAGCGATACTCGTCAACATCCGTCCGCTTGCCGTAGCCTTGCTCGGTCACGGAGAGGATCAGGTTGGACTCAGCCTCGCCGTCCTTGGCCTTCTTGCGTTCTTTCGGCGTGACTGCCATGCCCACAATGTAGTCGCCACGTTCGAGATTCATGCCACGAACACCGTAGGCTTGGCGTCCCATGGGACGAACGTCATCCTCTTCGAAGCGAATCGCCTTGCCATCGTGGGTGGCGAGAAACACGATCTGGTTGGCGTCGGTGCAGGCGGCTGCAACCAGTTCATCGTCTTTCTCAATGCCGATAGCATTGATACCGATGGAGCGAACATTGCTGAAGTCTTTCAGCGGCGTCTTTTTCACTGTGCCGTTGCGCGTCGCGAAGAACACGTAACGACTTTCTTCTTCCAGGTCGCGAATGGTGAGCCACGCGCGCACCGACTCGCCCGGCTGGAGGGAAACGAGATTGGCGATCGCTTTGCCTTTGCCGGCAGCGCTCAGTTCGGGGACTTCGTATACCTTCAGCCAGTACACGCGACCCGTGTTGGTGAAGACGAGAATGTAGTCGTGGGTGGACGCAACGAACAGATGTTCGACGAAGTCCTCCTCGCGCGTGCTCATGCCCTTGCGCCCGGTGCCGCCGCGGCGCTGCTGGCGATAGGTCGAGATCGGCGTGCGCTTCAGGTAGCCGGAGTGGCTGACCGTCACCACCACCTGCTCGTCGGCGATCAGGTCTTCCAGGCTGATTTCCGCAGCCTCGTCCTGAATTTCCGTGCGGCGCGCGTCGCCGTACTTCTTCTTGATCTCTTCCAGTTCCTTGACGATGACGCCGCGCAGCTTCTTTTCGCTGGCGAGGATGGCTTCGTACTCGGTGATGCGCTCGCGAACGTCGGCAAGTTCTTTGAGGATTTCGTCGATCGACAGCCGCGTCAGGCGATGCAACTGCAACTCGAGGATGGCGTCAGCCTGCACTGCATCAAACGGCTTGGTCAGCTGCGAAGGAACCATTCCCTTCAGCGACGCGGTCTTGCCCTTGCCGTCGCCGACGGTGACGGATTTTCCGGTGAAATATTCGGCCAGGTTGTTGCGCGCGTCGGCGCGATTCTCGCTGCCGCGAATGATGCGGATTACGTCGTCGACGCGGTCGAGGGCAACTTGATAACCCTCGAGGATGTGCTCGCGCTCGCGCGCCTTCGTGAGCAGGAACGCCGTGCGGCGGCGCACCACGTCGATGCGGTGATCGACAAAGTGCTGGATGGCCTGCACCAGACCCAACTCCTTGGGCTGGTTATTGACCACGGCCAGGAAGATCATCGAGAAGCTTTCCTGCATCGAGGTGTGCTTGAACAGCTGATTGAGCACTACCTGCGCCTCGGCGCTGCGCTTCAGTTCGATGACGATGCGCATGCCTTCGCGATCGCTCTCGTCGCGCACGTCGCTGATCTCGTCGATGACCTTGTTGTTCACCAGCTCGGCGATACGCTTGATCAGTGTGGCCTTGTTGACCTGATAGGGAATCTCCGTAACGACGATCGCGTCACGATCCTTGGTCAGGTGCTCGATGGCAGCTTTGGCGCGCATCACGAAGCGGCCGCGGCCAGTGCGATAGGCCTCCATGATGCCGCCACGCCCGTGAATGAAGCCACCGGTCGGAAAATCGGGACCTTGCACGTGCTTCAAAAGGTCAGCCAGCGTGGCCTGCGGATTGTTTACCAGCGTGATCGCCGCGTCTACAACCTCGGTGAGATTATGGGGCGGAATGTTGGTGGCCATGCCGACGGCAATGCCGTTGGAGCCGTTGATGATCAGGTTCGGAATTCGCGCCGGCAGAACGTCGGGTTCGATCTCGCTGTCATCGTAGTTGGGATGGAAGTCGACGGTTTCCTTGTCGAGGTCCTCGAGCAGCGGCATCGCGACTTCGGCGAGCTTGGCTTCCGTGTAACGATCGGCCGCAGGAGGATCGCCATCGATGGAACCGAAATTTCCCTGGCCGAAGATCAGCGGATATCGCATCGACCAATCCTGTGCGAGGCGGACCAGCGCATCGTAGACGGCGAGATTGCCATGCGGATGATATTTGCCCATGACGTCGCCGACGATGCGGGCGCACTTGCGGGTGGCGCGATTGGGCTGCAGGCCCATCTGCTGCATCGTGTACAGAATGCGGCGATGCACCGGCTTCAGGCCGTCGCGCACGTCGGGCAACGCGCGTCCGATGATCACTGACATCGAATAATCGAGATACGAACGCCGCATCTCGTCTTCAATGTTGACGGGTTGCACGTTGGCGGCGCCGGGGCCGATGTTGTCGAGTGGTAATTGCTGGTTCGGATCGTCTGCCATGTTTACTGTTCGCTATCGGCGGTTCGCTTTTAGCTGGTCCCTTCTAGAACTTTCTGTGCGGTCGACTCGCGAATGATTGCGTCGAAGGATCGATTACGAGGACCGTTTTATGCTCCGCTTTGCTGGGCAGAAATTCGGTGTTGCCGAGGCCGCAAGAAACTCTGCGAATCGCCCGCAAGTTGTTGCAAATTCAATAGATTACTTCGCCGAGGAGCACTGTACATTATACCATTCTGGAGGTCGTTTCTGACGCCCAAAATCGAGCGCCAAGAGACATGAAATCACCGACTTAGCGGCGCTTGCCTTCATCCAAGCCGGCCTTGGTCGAAGCACGGGGTTAGCTTACGCACGGCGGCGCAACTTCGCTTTTCCGCCATCGATGACGATGAGTCTGCGTGCCGCTTTCTTGCGGCGCCTCTCGTGCGACATCTCGTCGCGGAAGGTGATCCCGAAAAGAATCACGGCCACGATCAGGCAGTAGATGACGATGAACACGATGTGCATTTGTCACCTCCATACGACCTGTCAGCTGCGGTAGATGACAACTCCACAGTAGCGCGTTCGACGGCCGAAGTCAGTGACGGATGATGCAGGGTGAGTGTGCTTTGCCGGCCAGTCAGCTATGGGCGGGCTGCGCCTCCGGAGCGAGTTGGGCAAGCTTGTTGGCGGCCTCCATGCCGGAGCGAATGCAGTCAGGCACCCCGATGCCGTGATAGGCATTGCCGGCAATGGCGAGGCCGGGAATCTCGGCGACGCGCCGTTCGATTTCGGCCACGCGCGCGATGTGGCCGGGCTCATACTGCGCCATGGCTTCGCGCCAGCGATAGACGCGGGCGAAGATCGGCGAGGCCTCAAGCTTGACCAGGTCGCGCAGCTCGCGGCGCACGGTCTCCAGCATCTCTTCGTCGCTCAGACTGAGCACGGCTTCGTCGCGCGCGCCTCCGAGAAAACAGCGCAGGATGCCTTTATCCCGCGGGGCACGGTGCGGAAATTTGTTGTGGACAAAGGTGCAGGCCAGCATGCGACGCCCTTCGCTGCGCGGCACCAGGAAACCGAATCCCGGCGGCAGATGCTCCAGTTGTTGCTTGTAGTAGCCAAGCGTTACGGTGACGGAAGAGCTGTACGTAATATCGAGCAGGTTGCGCGCCAGCTCGCGATCGACGCCATCCAGCAGGGCACCGGCGACGTTGGCAGGAGTGGCAAGTATCACCGAGTCATATTGCTCTTCGTCGTTCACCTCGATGGAGAGCCTCCATGCTTCGTTCTCCGGATAAATGCGCAGAATGTGCTGGCGCAGGCGAATGGATTGCGGATTCAGCCTGGCAACGATGGCGTCCACCATCTGCTGCATGCCATCGCGCAACGATGTGAAGAGCGGACGGGGTGGCTGCGACTTTTTCATGGCAGCCATTTTCTTGTGCGCAGCCAGCATGGCGCGGCTCAGGCTGCCGTACTTCTCTTCCATCTCGACGAATCGCGGCAGCACCGCTCGCGCACTCAGCTTGCCGGCGTCGCCACCATAGACGCCCGACAGCAGTGGATCGGCCAGGCGATCGACGACTTCGGGCCCGAAGTGACGTTCGACCAACTGGGCGACGGTTTCATCCTCCTGCATGGGGCGCGGGGGGTGGAGCAACTCCTGCGCCATGCGCAGCTTCGTGTTCAACGAGAACAGTGGTGACAGCGCCGTAGGGACGAGCCGCGTGGGCACCATGAACATAAGGCCGTCCGGCATGACTACCAGACGGCCATGTACCACAATGTAGGTCTTACGTTGGGAGTCGTTGGAGCCGATAAGATCGTCGCCAACGCCTAACTCGCGACATAGATCGGCCGCCCACGGCTTTTCGGTAAGGAAGGAGTCGGGACCGGCCTCGACCAGGCAGCCTTCTACCTGATCGGAACTCATGCAGCCGCCTAACCGCTGTCCACTCTCAAACAGCGTGTACTGTAAGTCGGCGCCGCCGGCGCGGGCTTTCTCCAGGGAATACGCAGCGCTGAGACCGGAAATTCCTCCGCCGACGATGGCGATTCGCTTCATGCGGTTCGTTATCAGATTGTCTCAGTCTACGTGCCGGAACTGCAACTTTGCTCCATTACCGTGAGGCGCGATTTTGCCAAATCGGCCACTGCGCGGACGAACAGCGGCGAATTATTGAGCGACTCCGCCCGGTAGAGCTGCATGCCGCGGGCCGTGGCAAAGTCGCGAAACAGGATATCGATGTCATACAGAATTTCAACGTGATCGCAGACGAATCCGATGGGTTGCAAAAACACACCGGTGTGTCCGGCTTGACGCAAGGATGTGATCGTATCCTCCACTGTGGGACCCAGCCATTCACCGCCCGACATGCCCTGGCTTTGGAAGGCGAAGTTCCAATCGCCAATTTCCGGCACCCGCGCCGCGACCAGCGCCGCCGTCTCGCGGGTCTGCGCTTCGTAGGGATCGCCTTCGGCGATGGTTCGTTGCGGAACGCTGTGCGCAGTGAAGATCACCGGCAATTTTGATCCGTGCTGCTCACAAGCGCTCTTCCAACCCGTTCGGAGCCGCTCCGCAAATGCCTCGATCAGCAGCGGATGATCATGCCACTCCTCAACAAAATCGATGGCGAACGGTGCGCCCGCTCCCCGCAAGACCTGCTTGTACAGGCCGACACTGGTCCGCGAATTGTGTGGGGCAAGGCAGATTGCCACTGCCCGCTCGACACCGTCCGCCGTCATCTGCCGCAACGTATCCGCGATGAACGGATGCCAGTTCCGCATGCCGACATAGGCCGGAATTTCCAGCTCATTGGCCACGCCGTTCGCCTGTCCCACAGTGAAGCAGGTTAGCGGCGAAACGCCAATCTGCGAATACCGATGCTGTACCTCGCGTACCACAGCGTCAGACATCGGTCTGCCGCGGGAGATATTCTGCAGAAACGCCGGAATATCGGCCACGTTCTCAGGACTGCCGTGCGCGATGAGGAGTACCGCCTGCTTGGTCATGAGGTTCGCGCCTCGCCGGCTGCCGCCGTGAAATCGTGCACGAAACCAGCCAGGTCTTTCACGTTGTCAACCGGAGTATGCGGCAGTATGCCATGGCCGAGGTTGAAAATGTGCCCTGGACGTCCTCCGGCTTGCCGCAGGATGAAGGTTGCGCGCTGCTTCAGCTCGCGCCAGGTGGCGAACAGTTGCACGGGATCGAGGTTTCCCTGCACTGCGTGGTCGTGTCCCACAGAGTCCCACCCTTCATTGAGCGGGATGCGCCAATCCAATCCAATCACCTCCGCGCCGGTTTCCGCCATCGAAGGCAGCAGCGTCGCGGTGTCAGTGCCGAAATAGATGATGGGGACGTTGGTTTCTTTTTGCAGCCGCTGTATGAGCTGCGTGGTCGGAACTAGGACATAGCGGCGATAGTCCTCGACGCTCAGGCAGCCGACCCAGCTATCGAAGATTTGCAGCGCGTCGGCGCCACGGCTCACCTGTTCAGCCGCGTACTGCACCAGCACCTCAACCAGCTTGCCCACCAGCTCGTCCCACACCTCGGGCGAGTTGTACATCATCTTCTTGACTTCCAGATAATGGCGCGAACCGCCGCCTTCGATCATGTAGCTGGCTAATGTGAATGGCGCACCACAGAAGCCGATCACCGGCAGCTTCGCTCCGAAGTGTTTCGCCACGAGCGCGACAGCGTCGGCAACGTAGCCGAGCTCGGCCGCACGGTTCGTCTGCAGCAGATGCACGTCTTCCGCCGTTCGTACCGGCTTTTCGATCACGGGACCTTCGCCCGCGGCGAAATGAAACGGCAGCCCCATCACCTCCAGCGGCAGCAGCAGGTCAGCGAAGATGATGGCTGCATCGACCTTCAGGAACTCCGCAGCCGTAATCGTTACCTCCGCCGCCAATTCCGGTTTCTTGCAGATCTCCACCAGCGAATGATGCTGGCGGACCTCGCGGTATTGATGCATATAGCGGCCCGCCTGACGCATAAACCAGACCGGAGTTGTTTCGACGGGAAGCCGGTGGCAGGCACGTACGAACAGCGATTCGGGTGCGGACATAAAGAAATATCGTAGCACCCGTAGTCACCCCGCCGTGTGACTCTGATCACAAGCGCCGCGCGTAGCGGTGAGCGCCATCACCGACTCACCGGCGCCGTTTTCCTATGCTGGCTATAGCAAATGGCCGACCGAACCCCCAGCCGCGTCAATCCCTGGATTGTGACCATGGCGGTCATGCTGGCCACGTTTATGGAGGTGCTCGACACAACCGTCGTGAACGTCTCCGTGCCGCACATCGCGGGTAACGTTGGCGCTACGGTTGATGAAGGGACCTGGGTCGTCACCTCGTATCTGGTATCGAACGCGATCATCCTGCCGATGGCCGGGTGGCTGGCCGGGCGCTTTGGCCGGCGGCGCATGCTGATGCTCTGCGTCTCGGGATTCACCTTGAGCTCGTTGCTGTGCGGCATGGCCACCAGCCTGGAAGGGCTCATCTTCTTCCGCGTGCTGCAGGGGCTGAGCGGCGGCGGATTGCAACCGCTGTCCCAGGCGGTGCTGCTGGAGACGTTCCCGCCGAAGAAACATGGCACAGCGATGGCGGCTTTCGGTCTGGGCATTATCTTTGCGCCGATCATCGGTCCGACGCTCGGCGGCTGGATTACCGACAACTACACCTGGCGCTGGATTTTCTACATCAACCTGCCGGTGGGGATTCTTTCTCTGCTGATGATCAGCCAGTTCGTCATCGATCCGCATTATCTGCGGAAGAACGGCAAGGGTGGCGTCGATCTGTGCGGCATCGGCTTTCTCGCGCTCGGCTTCGGCATGTTGCAGATGGTGCTCGACAAGGGGCAGGAGAAAGATTGGTTCGGCAGCAACGAAATTCGCCTGTGGACCGGGTTGTGCGTCATTGGGCTGGTCGGGATGCTGGTTCGCGAACTCACGGCCAGTCATCCCATCGTCGACCTGCGCGTCTTGAAGGATCGGACGTTTGCGGCCGGCACGCTACTCATGACGATGGTAGGCTTTGTGCTCTACGCATCGCTCATGCTGTTGCCGATCTATTTGCAGACCCTGCTGAACTATCCGGCGTTTCAGTCCGGACTGGCGCTGTCGCCGCGCGGCATCGGCGCGCTGATCATGACGCCGATCAGCGGCCAGCTCACGAATCGGCTCGATCCCCGAAAGCTCCTGCTGGTTGGCATCGTCACCGGCGGCTACACGATGTTCCAGCTCTCGCACCTGAACCTGAATGCCGGCTACTGGGACATCTTCTGGCCGCAGATCATCCAGGGTGCAGCGATGGCGTTCCTCTTTGTCCCGCTGATGACGACGAGCATGTCGGCGGTTTCCAAGGAGAGGATGGGTAACGCCACCAGCATCTACAACCTGATGCGCAATATCGGCGGCAGCTTCGGCATCGCCTGCATGACAACCTTCCTGGCGCGCCGCCAGCAGGTGCACCAGAACCAGCTCATCAGCCACATCACGCCGTCGAACTTGTACACGCAGAACATGGTGCGCGGGCTGACGAAGTATTTCAGCCTGCAACAGCCGCTGAGCCCGCACGACGCGGCGCACAAAGCTCTGGGAGCAATCTACCTGATGGTGCAGCAGCAGTCGGCGATGCTCTCGTTCGTCGAGGCCTTCTGGATCATGGGCATAATTTTCTGGGGGATGGCTCCGCTGCTGCTGTTGTTGAGGAATGCGCGCGATCTGCATCCGCACACCAAGGCAGCGCCGCGTTCGGCTCAGCGCAGTCCCGAGCCGATAGAAACCGCGGACGCGCAGCCGGAGCTGGTAGGCGCAGGACAGGCGCGGTGAAAGAATTGGGTTTCCACCAACTCGAAATTCGAGCGGGGAACGCGGGCCGGACTGCGAGTTTCCGCGATTTCCGATGCTATAATTTTGGTTTATCGACGGTGGGTGTAGTTCAGTGGTAGAACTCCGGACTGTGGCTCCGGCTGTCGTGGGTTCGAATCCCACCACCCACCCCAAGATTAAGCAATCTATTTTTAGACAACTTAAGAGTTGTCATTAGAAACTGAACCAAGTTTGGACCAAGTTGGCCTGGTGTGATGCCTCCTGAATGAGGCTCACATGCAAGGCAAGCCAGAAGGCTTATACCTCTACACCGGCACTCTCCGGACTGCAAATATCACAGCAAAATAGGGTACGACCGCGATGAATCGCGGCGTTGTAACTGCGTGAAGTATGTGCGAGGAAGTGCTGCCGATGGCACGCGCATACGGCAGTCAACCGCAAGCGCGAGCTGGGAACGAACGCGTAAGGTGCTTCCCCGTCAGAACCTGCACTGGCGTGCAGCAATCCATTCAATGGCTAGCTGTAAAGGGGATGTGCTTGGTTCGGCCTTGTACACGACAGAGTTGCTCAATAGCACCCATGAACAAAATGACGCGTGAACGGTTTGTTTGTGGTCGTCACGTGGCCACCTTACGCCAGCCCGGCAGACAAGTCTTGGAGCTCTTTCCCCGCCGCAGCTTCAGCCAGTTCATGCGTAAGCTCATGACCCCAGGACACTAACTCCTCAGGGTTTCGCGCCCGGCAAATCATCCAATGATGGCGGCGCCTGCCGTTGTAAGAAGGCTCCGCTTGAAACGATATGACATACGGGCTAAGACTTTGTTTCATTGCACTGCTTCTCATGACGAGTCTAGCACTGTTATTACTCGCAATTGCACATAATCTGCATAACCTGCAAAAGGCATCCAACCAGGCTGTCATCGTTCCTCGCCCGAGCTTGGTACGTGAATCGCCTTGGCATGACGTTCATTCGCCTTCGGATCTCTTAGCCCTTGGCATGCGATCTTCTCAAAGCAATTCTATGCGCCGCGCGTCTTCTCTGCTTCTTGCATCTCAAGCCGTTAGCACGCTCCTCGGCGGTGCGCCAACGAGAAATATACTGTCTCGGGTGGGCCGGCGCCTGAACAGGCGTTGCGGTTGATTCTGAGGCCTCTTCTTTTGTAGCCATGCTCTTCTCCTTAGGCGTTCTTCTGATTTCTTCTGCGTTCGCCGGTTCTTTGATGGTCTTCGCACCATTTCACATAGCTGGTGCCGCCAGAGCTTTCAATCGGCCGGACTAATACCATTTCGCTGGACAGAAATAACGTCGACATCCTTCGGTCGGGCTGGGATTCGCGGCAAAAGAGAGGGAGGTTCTTGTCCCGCCGCCGCCAACACCCGGGCGAGGTGCTCTTCCTGCCGAAAAGCGCCACTACTGATCTCACAGCAGCGCTCCTGTGGCGCAGCTGCACAAGCCGGACACCGAACCGCCAGCTTTTGCGCGCGAGTCAAATCGTTCAGTTGCATGTCTGAACCCGTCCTTTCCCAGTACGAAGTTCGTCCGCCTTGCGGACTGCGCCAGCTAAGCAATCTTCCGCTGCACCCTCTCTACGCTTTTACCCCAGTCCCAGACTTGCTTGTCTGCTTCTCGCCTTGTGATTCCGTATGTTTCCTGGATCTTGCTTGTAAGTCGCTCCCGCTTGCCGGATATCTCATCGAGATCGCCCTCCGTCAGCTTTCCCCAGTTCTCCTTAGCCGAACCCGTCAGCTGTTTCCATCGGTCTTCCACCTGCTCCCAATTCATTTCCTTTTCCTCCTGAACGGCTGCTTATAGGTTGACTGGCTCCGCCCCGCCGCTATCTTCCAGCCCCATCCCGCGTGCGCTGCTCGAGCGAGTGAACCTCGGAGCCTTTCTGAATGTGTCGCGAATGGGCGGCTATGGATACATAAGGAATACCAAGGAAGCGTTTCCTTAGTACGTGTGTCAGCTCCAGACAGTTGAAATGCTGCGCGCGTGTTTGCGCCAGAAGCCGCTTCATTCCCCGGCGCAAGGTACGCTGTCCGCCCCAGGCCGGAACCACAGCCCTAAGTTCGCTGGCCATGAAAAACAAATTCCACCCGGCAGCTCGAATCTTTCGATCAAAGTCCGAACTCTCCAGGACTCCTAATGATTGCCAACCTTCTGAGTAAGGCTCGCTTTCTATTCCGAGTGATCGGAGAGTCATGGTCGGGTAAATCATGAATGTGCCTGCTTGTATGTGGTTCGGCATAGAAACTCGCTTCCGCCGCGTAGAACAGGAGCCACACACAGGCGTCTCCTGCTCTCGGGCAATGACCGTCAGACCGTGGTCGCGGCAAGCTGGTGGGAAGTGGAATAAACCACCGTCACCAACCGCACCTTGGGCTGGCCGTCAACCACGTTTTCCAAACTCTTGAGCACTTGCGGATATGTACTCTTCTCGTAGGCCTCAGCCTGCTCCCTGGTGTCCCATAGGCTGATGGCGGTTACGTGGATTCCCTCATTTTCGGTAACGATCGCATCCTGGAATCCTGGCTGTTTCCGCAGCATCGGCAGAATCTGGTCCTCGAAAGTCTTGGTGAACATGGGAAGCGTATTCGGCTTCAGACGGAGAGATATGTTGCGAGCAAACATTGAACCTCCTAAAGGTCCTGGGATTTGCTAAGAGGTACGACTTCAGATGGCTGACTTAGATCAGAGAACCTGAAAGAGGAAGGAACTACTCACTCGTTCTTTACCTTAGGCTTCTCCACCCCAAATGTCAATGCAACCATCAAGCTGCCGTCAAACTGGCCACCGCGTCTCCAACGACAAAGCACGAGCTGGTGCTACTGCCCCTGGATCGGGTTTCTCTGAGCAGAATGGCTCACTGAGCAATGTGGAACAGTTTCCCTATATTCCTCGGGCAATGATAGATTGAAGAGTTACAGTCAGGGTAGCTCCGATAAATGAAGTTATTTTCAGCCCATTGTCGCGTATGTAAAGGGGACCAATTTAAGGAAGCTCCTCCCGAGGGATGGATTGAAAAGCATCTCCTGCCGCGGTTCTTCATTTGCCCGGGCCGCTGTCTTGCGTGTCAGAGACGGCGCTATCTACCGCTGTTTCAACGCTGGGCCACGTCTAGCAGTTGATGATGGACCACGGACTACCCCAACCTTTGCATTGACATTGTAGGATGATAAGCCTACCGTTGACGAAGAGAATGGTCCACATTCGAATTCAGACCCTCTGAACTAAGTCAGTTCTTCTGAAGTCTTTCCTTCTTAGTCGCAATAGCACCGGAGCCTGACGTGAGCGATCCCAAACTCACTCGAAAACCCGCCCCGCCCATCACACCAAACCAGCCTTTGGCAAGGCCGCCACTTTCGGAAACAACCGGCGTTTCTACCGTGGTCTCGGATGACGAAATTCGCCATCACGCCTACCAGCTCTATAAAAGTCGCGGTGGCTGCAACGACCACGCGGTAGAGGACTGGCTCGCAGCCGAGGCTCACTTGAAGGCACGCAAGAACCGCGCAAATAAGACTATCGCTAGATAACCGCTCCTGGAACACCTCGCAAGACGAGCGAAACGGATTCCATCATGAGTTATGCCAGCGGCCGAACACCTGCCGAGAACTGTTCTAAGATTAAGAACCTTGGTTACGGTACCAGCGGCCCCATCAACCTTTATGGCCAGCAATTTCAGATCGTTTCTGACCCTTTTCCGGATGGGGGTGGAGTAGCGGTCCATGCGATCACCGCGAACAATCCGGCGAGACGGACGTTACGCTTGCCGGTATCGATTCTCCTCGGCCTCAACGACCTGCTCCCGAGATAACCTTAGAATCGGAAGTCGCGACACAGAGCGGTGGATCGGTCGGGTGTCATCTATAAGGCCGTTTTAGATTGAAAGTCCGGACGGAAGCGACGCACAAGCCTGCTGCTCGCTACGACTCCAGGCCCACTCAACGGGTGCAAACTGACGCACCGGACGCTTGCCGGGTGTTTCGCTTTGTTTCTTCCCGCACGACAGACAAACCGCTTCGACCTGCGTCAACGCGCTTTCTCTTGAGATCTCAGTCTCCCGTGTTCCGAATGCGCCTGAAATCACGGGCCCATTTGAACTAAGCCGCTGGCGCGTCGGTTCCCGGATTTGGCTACTCACGGTAGAATGAGCCACCCTCCTTTCAGGTGAAAAATGGCTCTGGCCCCGGGAACCCGTTTAGGCCCTTACGAAATCGTCGCCGCCATAGGGGCGGGCGGAATGGGCGAAGTCTACCGCGCCCGCGATACTCGTCTTGATCGAACGGTCGCCATCAAGATTCTTCCTGAGTCGTTTGCCAACGATCACGAACGCCTGGAGCGCTTCCAGCAGGAGGCCCGCACCCTGAGCGCTCTCAACCATCCCAACCTGATGTCCGTTTATGACGTCGGCGTGCAGGACGGCATGCACTTCCTGGTGTCGGAATTCCTGGAAGGCGAAACCCTGCGCGATCGGATGAATGCAGGACCGCTGCCCCAGCGCCGGGTCATCGAGTACGGATTGCAGATCGCCAAGGGGCTGGCTGCCGCGCATCAGAAAGACATTGTTCATCGCGATCTGAAGCCGGAAAACGTCTTTGTGCTGCGGGACGATCGCGTCAAGATTCTCGATTTCGGATTAGCCAAGCGGCGAGCCAGGGCGGCGGCCGCCGATGCGACCATGACCAGTCCGAATCAAACATCGGCAGGAACTGTGCTGGGCACGGCAGGTTATATGTCGCCCGAGCAAGTGCGCGGCGAGGTTGTCGACCACCGGTCCGACATCTTCAGCCTGGGCACCATGCTGTACGAAATGATCAGCGGGCAACGCGCTTTCCGCGGCGATTCGAATGTCGAGGTAATGACGTCGATTCTGAAGGCCGAGCCGCCGGATTTGAGCGAGAGCGGGACGAATGTGTCGCTCGGGCTGCAACGGATCGTGCATCGCTGCCTGGAAAAAAAGCCCGAGGCGCGCTTTCAGTCAGCCAGCGATCTGGCGTTCGCCCTGGATTCGCTGAGCAACGCCGGGACTACTTCGACCGGAGGGTTGCGGGCGCTGAAGGATGGCAAAAGTAAGCGATCGCGATTCGTAATACCCGCATTGCTGCTGGCGGCCCTCGCGATTGGCGCGCTGGCAACTTATTTTCTTCCGCGTTCGCAGGTCTCGCCTCCGCAGTTCACGCAGATCAGCTTTAGTTCTGAATATATCCGGCACGCGCGTTTTGCGCCTGACGGCCGCACGGTAATCTACGATTCCACCAGCGACGGCAAGACCGAACTTTTCTCCACGCGCACCGACACCATTGAGGCGCAGTCGCTCAAGCTTCCCGCCAGCCTGCTGAGTATTTCGTCGACGGGAGAGTTGGCGGTCACGCTGGACACCCGATTTGACCCTAAATACACTCCGACCGGACGACTGGCGCGCGTGCCCATTGGGGGCGGTTCCACGCGCGAGTTGCTGGACGGGGTAACGGACGCCGACTGGACGCCCGACGGCTCGGCGCTGGCCGTAAGCCGCCAAGTCGGACACCATTTCCAACTCGAATTTCCCCTGGGCAAAACGTTGTACCAGAACGATGGCTACATCAGCGACGTGTGCTTCTCGCCCGGTGGAGACAAAATCGCGTTTGTCGATCATGCGCTGTTTGGGGACGATCGTGGCAATGTTGACGTTGTCGACCTGAACGGCAACCGCAAGGTGCTGACCCGCGAATTTAGCACGGTGCAGGGGCTGGCATGGGCGCCTAAGGGAAACGAGATATGGTTTACGGCCGGAGTCAACAGCGAGCCGAGTTCGCTGCGTGCCGTCAGCCTGGAAGGCAAAGAGCGGGTGCTGCTTTCCTCGCCGGCGAAGTTAAAGCTACAGGACGTATCGAAAGACGGAAACGCGCTGTTAACGGTAGAGGATTATCGCGATCAGCAGATCTTGTCTGAGACCGCAAGTGGCAAGGTGCGGGATGTGAGTTCTTTCCCGTTCCAGATTACCGAAGCATTTTCGGCCGATGGAAAATCATTGCTGCTGAACACCTATGTTACCGGCGGCAATTCTGATTACAACCTGTATACGCAGAAGACCGACGGTTCGGCGCCCGCGTTGATCGGTCAGGGCGCAGGCTTGAGTTTTTCCTATGATGGCAAATGGGCCACAGCCGTGGATCCGCTTAACCTGCAGCGACTGAGGGTGATCCCTACCGGCGTGGGTGAAGCCCGGACGTTGAATGCGCCGCCCGGAACGCAGTACGTTGGCGCAGCATGGATGCCCGATGGCAAGCACCTCCTGGTCCTGGCACTTGCACCCGGACATGCCCCAGATAACTATCTTCAGGACGTCGAGACGGGTGCCGCGCAAAAGATCAAGAGCGACGGCAAGTTACTTTTGACTGGTGAGGCAGGCAATGGAACCGTTTCGCCCGATGGCAAGTTTTTCCTCGCTGTCGATGACGAAGGCCGATATTGGGTGCAGCCTTTGGATGGAGGCCCGGCGGAAGAAATCAAGGGACTGTCGCCAGGCGACATTCCGACAGAGTGGCATGGCGGTTCGCAGAACATCTTCTTCGAACGTCCTATTGGGACCGACACCAGCGAGGTTTATGACCTGAACCTTGCCAGCGGCGTCAGCAAACTCTGGTCGCGCTTTACCCCGGCCGACAAGACCGCAATGCTCGCTTTGCGCCACGCGATCATCACCCAGGATGGCGCTCACGTGCTGTATGTGGTGCAACGCATCTTCTCGACGCTATTCGTCGCAAAAGGCATTCAGTAGAGGAGGTTCGTTCGACGGCCTGCGCGGTAGTCCGGTGAAGAAGCTGAGGGCGTAAGGACACGCGCGGCCGTTCGTGAATCATCCCCTTCTTCAGTCCGGAACCGCACCGCGCGGCCTTGCATACTGGGAAACCTTGAAGCAGATCGTTGATGCCGAACCTGTTCGTGAGCAGGACAAGGTATGGATGGCCATGCTGGGGCCGCTCGGCATTGTCAAGGGCCAAGCCTTCTCGCCCGATGAACGTCAGACGCGAATCCTGAAAGAAGGCGCTGCTCTCGGCGAGCTTATGGCGCGCAATCTGCAAATCAACCCTCGCTACACGCAGCCGTATTGGCCAGGAACGCAATGGTACAAGAGCTTCGACTTCTCGACCGCACAGGAGACTAAGACTATGGTCGAGCTGGATCAGCGCACTACCTGGTTCTATGAAGCGGTAACCAGCACCAAGGGCATGGTCAATCCGCAGGTGGGAGCCGGACAGGTCTATATGACGACTAAGCGCGACAACAAAGGCGACCTACTGCGAGCCGATAAGACGTACCGGTTACACGTGCTCGCGAACGTTCCCGTTGGTCAGTTCTGGGCGCTGACACTCTATAGCGAGAACACCCGGCGTCCTTATGAGAATGGCGAAGGCACTCTTCGCTCCGCCAACCTCGATAGCCGCCTGAAGGACCTAAAACGGAATGCCGACGGTTCGGTGGACCTTTACATAGGTCCGAAGGCCCCCGCGGGCTTCGAAAGCAATTCCATGAAGACCGTTGATAAGGATGGATGGTTCGTATACTTCCGCCTTTACGCGCCACTCCAGCCGTTCTTCGACAAGACGTTCCAGTTGCCGGACTTCGAAGTTGTCAATTAGGTCGCGTCCGTGGCTCGAAACTCTAAGGATGCGCGAGGGCAAGCGCGCCTCCATACATCCAGAATGTCTTTGCGCCAACTTGCCCTTGAACGCAATCGGTAAGGAGTCTGTGATGGACATTAATATAGCCAAGCCTACAAGTTCACGACTCCCGCCTCGACTGCTCGCGCCGCAAACAGATTCACTTGGAGGCTCCGCCGTGCAAACATCGATTCGCCGTTCTCTCCATGGGCTGCTGCTTTTTGGTTTGCTCGCTGGCGTCACCGACCAGACCGCCCAAGCGCAGCTTTCGCGGTACAACGAATTAGCCAACCTGCCTTTCACTGAAAATCGCCCAACACCCGAAACCACAAAAATCCTAAGCGACGAGCTTCTGTTTCAACGCGCCACCCAAACCTATCTCTGGGCTCTCCCTCTCATCAATACGCTCGGGATGAAGGTTGGTTCGGAAAAAGCCTTTGGCGCCGGCTATAACGTCTTGCCTGTATGGAAGAAGCGGCTCGATGCGAAGACGCTGGTGACGACGCCTCTGGGAGCCAAGGCGCCTCCAGGAAAGCAAGCTAACTGGCTAGCGACCGTGCCTGGCAGAGGGTACTTCGTCATCCTCCGGCTCTATGGTCCGACCGAAGCTGCCCTTGATAACAGTTGGAAGCCCAGCGACGTTGAAAAAATGCAGTAGTCGACAGTTCGCAATTTGAAGGTCAGGTTACCCCAACCGTGCTCGGCCAGGCCGATTACAGGTTCACAGGATGTCAACTCCATACGGGCTTCTAATCACCCATCCGCGATGGCCGTTTTACGTCAAGCTGCGTGCCGTGCTGTCACCGCGGTGCTGGCCGACCTGTCGGCGCTAATGCCCCTCGGCATCAACGGCGCGGAACCAGAGGGCGGAATATCAAAGCTCTCGATAGTTTTCGCAGCTGTGCCTGGATCGATCTCCCCGATGGTTGCCTACTGGAGATAAAGCCTGAAGTGAGAAATCGCTTTGGCGACGTTTGCCGGTTTGCGATGCGCAGAAATGCCGCCACGTCTGTGCCGTTTGATAACGACTGCGGTGAGCGTTTGACGATACATCACCTGACCACAGCCGACGAACGAACTTGATAGTCGATTCCTGTAGGTAGTACGGCAATCCCCAGTGTTAGACTGCCAGCTTATTAGCCGTCAGAGGGGGGTATGGTGTCGCTTTCGGAGATTGCATCCATTGCCGCTGCCGTTAGCGGGTTGGCCGCGGCAGTATCGCTGATTTATGTAGGAGTTCAGATTCGGCAGAGCGTGCGCCACACGATGGCTCAGATCCATCAAGGAACCGCTGCTCGAACCACAACGATCCTACTGGGACGGATGAACGCCGACACTGTTGCGGCATGGATCGAGGGCAACGGAGGCACCCCTACCCCCGAACTAATACGTAGGCGTCAGTTTCAAGACCAGTGCGGCCTCACGATGATTGCAATGGAAGACTACTTCAGCCAGCACGAGCTGGGTCTGCTGAGTGAGGAACAGTTCTCTAGAGGCGTCGCGACTTTCCGCAACACATTGAAGGAGCCGGGACTGCGGGCCTACTGGCTGCGACAAAGGGAAATCATGGCCAAAGCAGCGCCCAGGTACTGCGCATTCATAGACAGCCTTTGTACTGAGGAAACGGCACCCTTCACTGACTCGGGGCAATTGCATTAACTGTGACCCCTAACAATGGGCCATGGAACAACCAGCGGATTGAAAGGAATCGATGTGAGCTACACCTATGATCTCCGCCCCGAAGCCAGTTTCGAAGATCGTTACAGCCAGTTCCTTGCATTCGGCATCCCGAAAGCAGATGTAGATACGTTGCGCGCTACGATCAAGGATATGTGGGCAGATGCGCCGGGCGGGTGGTCTTACGAATGGTCCGCGTTCGCACGAAAATATCTTGAGGCGGGAAACTCGCTTCTCGCGTCGTTCGCCTACGGTTTTGCCATATTTCCCTGCCTCGCCAACGATGCGCGACGCAACGCGCAGCAAAATCAGCTGGAATGCTACCTCAAGGCGGCACCGAGCTTCCCCGTCAAATTCGAGCGCAGAATACTCGCGATCCCCTATCAGGGCGAAACTGTGAGCACACCGGTGCATCTGTTTTCCGTGACAGGCCAGTATGCGAGCGCGCCGGTGCTGATTTACACCGGCGGTGTCGATACCTACAAAATGGGTCTGCACGCGATCTATGTGACGTTGGCCCAACGCCTCGGAATTACGATCCTGGGCTTCGACATTGCAGGCACGGGTGAAAGTACTATCCCACTTTCCGTCAAAGGTGATGAGCTCGTGCTCGGCATCGTGAATGAGGCGCGCACGCTCGGCAACGGAAAGGTCGCGCATCTCGGATTTTCGTTCGGCGGCAACTTTTCGGCGATGACAGGGCTTTCGAGCGCCGTCGATGCCGCAATCGTGCTCGGCGGCCCGGTCGATAAGGCTTGGGGGAAAGAGAACGCGCAGAACTTGCCTTTCGGCATGCCGGGCATCATCGGCAACGACATGGGCTTCGACAAAGAGCCGTCCCTTCCAGAATTCATGGCGGCAGTGCAGCAGTTCTCGCGGCGTCCGCTGCTCGACCAGACAAAAAACGCTCCGATGCTCGTCGTCAACGGGGCAAACGACTATTTCGTCCCACAGGCGGATACGCTCGTCTTCAAAGGTCGCCCCAAAACCGAAGTCCACCTGCTACCGGACATTGGACATTGTGCCGTGCTGGGCGGCGTCTCGAAGCTGCCCGAGGTAATTGATTTAGTTACGCAGTGGCTTCCGCAGCAGATCGGTTTGGACCCTCGGCCTCAGGCCACAAATCGGTAGCGTCCCTCGGCGGGTAGGTCTTTGAACAACATCAAAGCCGGCGGGATAGTCTGCTGCGAAGGCAGACCTGTCGACTACTCTTAACCAGAAAGGAACCGACATGCCGACCCAATCACCGCTAAATGCGCCGCAGCTCTCCGGGGAGAACGCCGCAAAGACAACGGCGCCGGCGAAAGCCAGCACGCCTTCGAAGACCGAAACCGATCCCCGTCTTGATCCTCGCATCAAGAAATTCTTTGCCGCCATGCCGGCGCCCGTCGAAAAGCCGAACGTTTCCAGCCGCGAAGAATTGCTCGCACAGGAAAACTCTCCAGCGGCGCTGGCCGCACTGAAGCGCCAAACGGCCCTGTTCGACTCGATGGACAGCGAGGAGATCGCTCCGTCCGCCGGCTTGAGCGTGCGCGTCGAGACCCTCACCTCCTCGCCCGATGGAAACACGATCAAGATACGGTATGTCCGGCCGGATAACAGTGAGACGTTGCCTTGCGTGTACTACATTCACGGCGGCCGCATGGAGATGAGTTCCTGCTTTGAGGGCAACTACAGGACCTGGGCCCGCATGATCGCCGCCAGGGGTGTCGCGGTGGCCATGGTTGAATTCCGCAATTCGGTGCACCCTTCCGCGGTGCCGGAAATCGCTCCATTTCCCGCGGGCCTGAACGATTGCATCTCCGGCCTCAAGTGGGTACACGCGAATGCAACCGGTCTCAAGGTTGATACGAAGCGCATCATCGTCGCCGGAGAAAGTGGCGGCGGCAACCTGGTACTCGCCGTAGGCATGAAGCTGAAGCAGGACGGTGAACTCAACCTGCTTCAGGGTATCTACTCCTTGGTCCCCTACATCGCCGGTGAGTGGCCGCAGCCGCAGTACCCGTCTTCGATCGAGAATGAGGGCATCGTGCTCAACTTCGGGGACAACCGCGCCACCATGGCTTACGGCATCGAGGCCTTTGACGCCCGCAACCCTCTCGCATGGCCCAGCTTCGCCACACGCCAGGATGTCGAAGGCCTGCCGCCAACCGTCATCAGCGTCAACGAGTGCGATCCGTTGCGCGATGAAGGCATTGCCTTCTATCGGCTTCTGATGGATAGCGGCGTCTCGGCGCGTTGCCGCCAAATGATGGGCGCCTGCCACGGCCTCGAGCTTTTGCCGCTCATCTGTCCCGATATCGCTCGCTCCACCGCCAGCGACATCGCAGACTTCGCAATCGGCCAGTCGTCAGCGCCAAGTAAGTAGCTCCAGAAGATACCAGCTGCACCTCTACCGAGCACTTTGCTCTCTTCGCTGGTAGCCTCGATTTCTACGGTCGGCGGAGATTACCTGGTGTATCGCCATCTCGTCGCAATCACGCGCATCCGCCGATCGGCGAACCTAATTTGCATTTGTTTGTCCAGAAGTCCTCTTCGGGGAAGTCACTTGGCCGCGTTTTCGGCATCTCGGACAAGTGCCCCAGAACGCCCGCCAAGTACTAAACGATAATGGACGTTCACATCAACAATCTCAAGCCGTCCCTTCTTAGGAGTCGAACTCCGTACCGACGGCGGCTTATTCGCGGAGAGCTTTCGAGATTACGGATATTTTGGAGGCAGTTGCGGCTGGCAAAATCCGGGAGAGATTGCGATCCTCACCGAAGTTGGCGATAGCGTCCTTTATCGTTCACAACGTCTGTTGGCAAGCTTAGTAGGTTTTGGGCCTTTCTCCGAAATGCCCAATTTTTCCATGACGGGCTTCTTGCCCGGCGGTAACTTCAATTCGGCGGATAGGCCGTTTTACGGCCAAGCGGCGGTGCCGATCCGGTGGCCGGACGCTGGCCGACTTCTGGGGTGTACTCTCCCACATGCCGGTTTCTGGCCAATCTGACAAGAGTCCTGCTTGGCGCATTATGTCCAGGTCGAACTGGTTAACGACATGGCTCGTTGCAATAAGCTATCCGCTCGCCCGTGGCCGGTTTTGCCAAAGGGCAGACTTTCCCATATCCAACATGGCAGCCGGGGACTATATTCATAGGACCGCTAACGGCTAGTTTTGGCAAGTAAGTCACTTTGCTTCGCCGCCAGGCGCATCCTTGGTCGGTTGTCTCCGCTATGGCAACCGTCCCGACGCAGGTTGACCAACAACATCCGGAATCGGAGAAGCAATGAATCTAGGATCAAATCTCCGCAAGGCAGCGCTGAGCGCGGTGGCCATCTCAGGTTTCCTGGTCGCAGGCGGAAACGCAACCACCCAGGCGCAGGCGGCCAGCACCAAGAAACCCAACATCCTCGTGATCTTTGGGGATGATATCGGTTACTGGAACGTCAGTGCCTATAACCAGGGCATGATGCATTACAAAACGCCGAACATCGATCGCATCGCCCATGAAGGCGCGCTGTTCACCGACTACTACGCGCAGCAGAGCTGCACGGCAGGCCGCGCCGCGTTTATCACCGGGCAAAGTCCCGTTCGCACGGGGCTGACGAAGGTTGGGCTGCCAGGTTCGCCCATCGGCTTGCATAAAGAGGATCCGACAATCGCCGAGTTGCTCAAGCCGCTCGGCTACATGACATTCCAGAATGGCAAGAACCATTTGGGCGATCGTAATGAGTTCCTGCCCACGGTGCATGGCTTCGATGAATTTTTCGGCAACTTTTATCACCTGAATGCCGAAGAAGAGCCGGAAAACGTCGACTATCCGAAGGACCCTAGCTTCACCGCGATGTTCGGGCCCCGCGGCGTTTTCAGGTGCAAAGCCACGGCAACGGATAATCCCGCACCCGCCGACAAGCGCTTCGGTCCGTGGGGCAAACAGACCTGCGAAGACACGGGTCCGCTCACTAAGAAGCGGATGGAAACCGCGGACGATGAATTTCTAGCGGCAACCCTCGATGATATCGATCGCTCCGTCAAGGCGGGCAAACCATTCTTCATCTGGCACAACACTACACGCATGCACATCTGGACGCACTTGCCGCCGAAATACGAGGCCATGGTCAATGAGAAAGGCCTTTACGGCGCGGGTATGACGCAGCTCGACGACAACATTGGTGTGATCCTTAAGAAGCTCGACGATCTCGGCATTGCGAATAACACGATCGTGATCTTCACTACCGACAACGGCGCCGAGGCGATGAGCTGGCCTGACGGTGGAACCACGCCCTTCCGCGGCGAGAAGAACACCAGCTGGGAAGGTGGATATCGCATACCATTCGTGATTCGGTGGCCCGGAGTGATTAAGCCCGGGACTGTGATCAACGACATTACCGCGCATGAAGACATGCTTCCCACATTGATGGCAGCAGCAGGCGTTCCCGACGTCAAGGAGCAGCTGTTGACTGGCTACCAGGCTGGGGATATGACCTACAAGGTCCATCTCGACGGCTATAACTTCCTGCCGTTTCTGAAAGGCGAGACGCAGGAAGGTCCGCGTCACGAATTTCTTTACTGGACCGACGACGGCGAACCGGCTGCATTGCGCTATAACCGCTGGAAAATGCTATTCCTTGAGCAGCCGGCTCATGGCTTTGCGGTCTGGGAGACGCCTTTCGTGCCGTTGCGGGTCCCCAAGCTGTTTGACCTGCACGCCGATCCGTTCGAGCGGGCTGAATACGAAGGCATCGACTACTCGCACTGGCGGCTTGACCGCGTGTACTTGATTGTTCCCGCAGCGGCGTATGTTGGCCAGTGGCTGACTAGCTTCAGGGAATTTCCACCGCGCCAGACGCCGGCCAGCTTCAACCTCAGTCAAGTGATGAAGGAGATCACCAACGCCTCGAACGGCGGGGATTAGGGTCGCCGCACCAGCCGTTACTATTTTCAAAGGTAGACGGGTGCTGCGGAACCATGCAGCAAACTTGAAATTCGAGAGTGAGTAATCCTGAGTGAAAGCCAACCGCACCCGTCTTAAAGGAGATCGCGACTCCAAGTTTGTCAGCCATGGTTGTGGGTCGCATCGCCCCTGATCGAACCTCTATCCTCGATTTTGTTTATCTCAGCGTTGTGCCCAGAACGAATCGCAACTTTCGGTTGACCGACAGGATGCTGAAGGAGGAACCCAGAGGAAGAGCGGCAGAAATAGCCGCCATCGTGACATCAAACTATCGATAACTTGGGCAGTGCTGGGATACCGGATGGGTGACAGCGGCGATTCCACAGACTTCCTAATAGAAGGGCCTCCCTTCGTCTCTGCTCACCGAGTTGATCAGTAATGCCGAATCCTCAGCGGACAGCAAGTATGATCCGCTGACAGGGAAAACCCCTGATAAAAGGAGAAAGGCAGCATGAGACAGACGCTCGCTACCGCACCGACTCATTTACCATCGAGCATGGCAAGAGAAGTAATCGAAATCGACCTCGGCGATCGCTGGTCGCGCGACTGCGTATTGGACCAGGCTGGCACAGTGGTCGAAGAAGATCGTGTCCGGCCGACACCAGAGGCCTTGAAGGGAAATATGCTGAGTCACTCGACCTGGGAGGTTGCTACACGAGGGCTTGGGAAGATGCGAGAGCGGACAGCGGTTAGGTCTGGCCCAAATACGCATGCAAGTTTCGCCGCGATCGCAGTTGCCGCCAGTCCGACACATCGGACTGCCCGATGTGTCGGACTGCGAACTGACTAGGCCGCCGACTGCACGGCTTTTTTATATGCGGGCGCGAAGACCTCGCGGGCAAATTGCGAGAATGTAACCTTGCCGGTGCGCTTCTGTTCGCCTTTGAACTGTTGTAATTTGGGGAATGCCTCTTCCATTTCAACCAGCAGCGCTGCCATCTCCGGCGACATTCCGCTCTGGCTCATTGCGGCCTTCAACTTGTCGCCCGGGACGGTGACCACGCGGATTTGTCTCCCCCTGGCCTGTCCGGCGATGCGAGCCGACTCGTCCAACGAAATCTCCTGTGGGCCCACGATATCGATCACGTGATGGCCGTCGATCGGCTTGAGCAGAAACTCGGCGGCAACCTCGGCGATGTCCTGCGTGGCAATGACCGGCGCTTTCACCGATCCCGGGAGAGAAGTGTAGATGCTGTCTTGTCCAATGATCGTCGGCATGGAGAAAAATACGTTCTCCATGAACTCGTTGGGGCGCAGCGAGACGATGTTCTTCCCGGCAGCGCGGAATCTTTCTTCTGTCTCGTAGTGTCCAACAATCGGTCCCGTGCCGTTCGGCAGGAATGCTCCTGCACTCGAAAGCTGAACCACATGCAGATCCGGATGCGCGCGGATGACAGTGACTCCAGCATCCGCCATGCGGCGGGCCGCGCCCAGCGGATCGTGTGAGGTCATCGCCGCGGGCGTCAGCCAAAACAGTGCGTCGGCGCCACGCACCGCCTGCTCAAGAACCGCGGGATCGCTGTGCTCACCAGCGATGACCTTGGCACCGCGACTGGCTAGATCTTTCACTTTCTCCGGATGTCGGGCGATGAGCGTGACATCGGACTTGCGGTCGAGAAGTATGTTGGCGAGTTTGCTGCCGATCTGGCCGGTAGGAGTGGTAACTGCAATCTTCATGGGATTTGTCTCCTTACCCGTCGAAGATGTGCAGGGTTTGTCTCGCGACTCAGAAAAGGCTGCAGCTGTAATTAGCAACGGTAGTGGTTGAACTGATATGACGTGAGACAGGACTGAAAGCGGTTGTTCCCGATCCCGCTGCCCATCGTTGTCGCCAATGGCCCGTGCTGAGACGGACTGTCCCTATATGGCTCGGGTTGTCGCACCGTACTTTTGGACCTGATCACGCTGGAGACCATCACCAAAGACCACGCTGCCCCCGTGTTCGGTGCGACTATTGGATTTGGATCCAGGCGGCCATCGCACTCTTTCAGCTTTCAGCAGCAGGTGAGTTTCACTTGAATGCGGTGCCACCGTCAGAAATGCTCCCACCGCCGCGACGTGGATGTGTCCTCATTTTCACGTTCACTGACATCCCCAGCGTCTATAGCTATGGGCAGATCGGTCGAGAGCAAGATGGACGAAGAAAAAGCCACGGAGCAACCGTGGCTCTTTTGGCGAAATCCTTGTGCCTCCCATGCCCACAGGGAAAAGCACGAACTGCTCTGCTTTTTTGCAGCTCGCCTCCACTACGGAACTTCGATTAGCTCAATCTTGCCGTCCTTACGACGATGCAGCACTTTTACTTTGCCCTTGTTATCGCGGAAGACAAAGACCTCGCGATCGCGAAACTCGCACTCCTTCACCGCCTCCTCAACCGTCATCGGCCGCAGAGCTACTGCGTCCTGCGACTGCACCAGATGAGCTTCCGTGGTGCGAGCCACCGCGGGAAACCGGTGTACGACCACCGGCACTGCCGTAGCCGGTGTGGCTCCCACCGAAATCTGCATCTCGGAGTCCGCTTCCACCGGAGCGGTCCAACTCTTGTCCTTCGGTTTACGATGGGTGTTGCGGCGGCGGCCATTGTGGCGCAGCGCCTGCGTCTCAATGTGTTCCAGGGCCTGATTGACCGCGACCGTCATGTCCGCCGCTTCCGCCAGCCCGACCAAGTGACCCCGGCGTCGCTTCACCGTGATTTCCGCGATGTTGCGATGTTTTTCGACGGTGAGGATCACCTTGCTGGTAATGTTGTCGCCGAGAATTTTTCTGAGTTTACCGAGACCCGACTCCACTTCGTCTCGAATGGCGGGAGTAATTTCGTACTGTCTTCCAAAATACTCGACTGTCATTGAGCTCCCTTCTCGCCCCAGCTGCATTCTTGGATCGTGATTTGGCCGAGACGGTTTCACCACCACGGCAGCTTCTGCTCTCGTCCTATGGTTCGACGGACGGAGAGAAGCGCCGGTACAACAGTCAGCTTTTCACTCTGCGCTGGTGGGTGCTCGGGATGCGCATGTCCTCCCGGTACTTCGCGACCGTGCGGCGAGTGACCTGGATGCCCTGCGACTGGAGGATGCGGGTGATCTGCTCGTCGGTCAACGGCCGGGCGGGATCTTCTTCCTCGATGAGGCGCTTGACCCGGCGCTTCAGGATCAGCAGCGAAGTGCTGCTGCCCTCCGGCCCATTGACGCTCTCGCTGAAGAAGTACCGAAGTTCGAAGACTCCCTGCGGGGTGTGAGCATATTTGTTGGCTACGGCGCGGCTCACCGTGGAGGGGTGAACCCCGATCTCCTCGGCGACCTCTTTGATCATCATCGGTTTCAGATGATCGATGCCATGATCGAGGAAATCCCGCTGCCGGTCCAGAATCGAGTAGCAGACGCGAAGAATGGTTTGCTTGCGCTGCTCGATGTTCTTGATGAGCTGGATCGCCGACTTGTAGCGCTCTTTGACGTAGTTGCGGACGTCCTTCTCCGCCGCGTCGCGGCTCAGCAGGCGACGGTAGGAAGAATTCAAACGCAGTTGCGGAACCTCTTCGTCATTCATGACGACAAGGAATTCATCGCCCTGCTTGATGAAAGCCACGTCCGGTTCGATCAGCCGGGTCTCGACCTTGTTGTAGCGCAGCCCGGGGCGGGGATCGAGCGTGCGAATGAAGTCCATCGCGCGCATCACCGCATCGAGCGGACGGCCCATGGCCTTCGAGATTTCTTTGTAATGCTTGTTCTGCAGCGCGTGCAGATGCTGATCGACCAGAACGATGGCATCGTCGAGGGCCTCCAGCTCTGCGAGGTGATTGCCATTGGCGTTCTTGCGGTTCTGGCGCTTCAGGTCGTGCAATTGCGCGAGCAGGCATTCGCGCAGATCGCGGGCGCCGACGCCGATGGGATCCAGCTGCTTGACGAGGTCGATGGCTTCCCGCAACGCGTCACGGCCAAACGGAACTCTTGCTGGTTCGCTGCGCGGCGGCACCAGGGTTGGCCGCGCCACCGGCTGATCATAACTTGGCGTCTCCATCTCCGGCGAGGATTCCTCCTCGGCCACGGCGACGCTGGACTCCAGCATCTCGGGATGCTCTTGCACAGCGGCAAAGGTGGACGGCGCGGGCATTACCGCGGTCTCCTGACGAGGGGCGGGTTCGCTGGGCTGCTCCGCGGTCGAGCCCGGCTCTTCCGACAGGCCCAGGAGCTCATCTTCCGTCGCCGTGAGGTACCCCTCCTCATTCAGGTTGCCGATCACCAGTTCGGCCGCGCGATACACGTCTTCATGCACGTGCAGCGAACCTAATTGCCACATCAGATGATCGGTCAGAGTGCTGGGCTTGGAGAGGAAATTCTCAAAGGAAGGCTTCTCGCTGTCCTCCATCTCGATCGGAGTGCGCATACCGGGATCGAGATACTCGGAAAAGAACGAGCCAAAATCGATCTCTTCGAACGGATCTTTTTCCTGCGAGGTTGTTTCGGGCTGCTGCTCCTGCTGGGCCGCGGAGCTGTCGCGTTCCTTCTGCTCCTCGCGGGCCGAGACTTCATCCAGCAACGGCACGGAATTATCCAGCTCCTCCAGAACTGGATTCTCCGTCAGCTCGGCATTGATCATGTCGGCCAGTTCCAGCTTATTCAGCGCCAGAACACTGACCATCTGCACCAGGCCGGGAGTCAGAATCTGCTTCTGGGAAACCTTCAGGTTTAATTTGGGCTGCAATAAAGCCATCAACGGAACCCTGAGGAGCATCGCTCCCTGAACAAATTTTAAACCAGCGAGAAGCTCTCGCCTAAGTAAACTCGCTTCACTTCCGCATCATTTCCGAGCTGTTCCGGCGTGCCCGTCCGGAAAATTCTTCCCTCGTTAATAATGTACGCGCGATCGGTGACCGATAGCGTCTCACGCACATTATGATCCGTTACCAGCACGCCGATACCACTCGCCCGCAGATCGGAGATGATTTTTTGCAGGTCCAATACCGCAATGGGATCGATGCCGGAAAAGGGCTCGTCCAGCAGAATGAACGAAGGCGAGATGCACAGGCATCGTGCGATCTCCACCCTTCGCCGCTCGCCGCCCGACAAGGCGTAGCCCTTGTTCTTGCGAATAACTCCCAACCCCAACTGATCGATCAACCGCTCCATCCGCTCGCGCCGCTCGTGCCAGGACATCGACTGCGCTTCCAGCACGGCAAGGATGTTGTCCTCAACCGTCAGCTTGCGAAAGATCGAGGGCTCCTGCGGCAGATAGCTGATGCCATGATTCCGCGCCCTCAGATACATCGGGACGTCGGTGATGTCCTCGCCATCGATCAGCACACGGCCAGTTTCGGCCGGAATCAGTCCCACGACGATGTAGAAGCTGGTGGTCTTGCCTGCGCCGTTCGGCCCTAGCAATCCAACGACCTCTCCCTGTTTCACGTAGAAACTTACGTCGTGGACGACCCTTCGACCGCGGTAACTTTTGCCGATCTCCTCAGCCGATAAAGTCTGCATTTACTTCGTGGTACGAGCGCGAGTGATGGTGGGGGAAGAGCGCTTACTCTCAACCAAAACCCTATCATCGTGGGTGTAGAAAGTCAACGAATCTCCCCATACAGTCCCGTGTTCGGCATCAAAAATGCTGGGCGATTTCCCCGTTAATTCATATTTCGCGTCATCCGCGGTATAAACCAGCTTGTCACCAACCGCCCGCCGGTTGGGCTCGGTCACCACAACCTTCCCTGTCGCAATCATGTGGTCGATCTGGCTCGGCGAATCGCCGCCCGGAAGCGACGGCCCTTTCTGCTGCACTGGCTTTAGCCCCGGCGAGGTCTTATCCGAATCCGCGGGCTTCAGATACACGTCGAGCTCCTCGGTCGTAATCGCCGCCGTCGGCGACTTTGCCAGTACGTCGCCGGTATAGCGCGCGAGGCGCTGGTCATCGGCGTAGGTGAGCTTATCGGCGGTCACATCCACCGGCGTCAATTTTCCATCTTGCGCCTGCTGCACGAACAGACTGGACACCGGCTGCGACTTCTCCGAAAAGGCAAAGATCGCCCGCTTCTCGTTGTCGAAATCCATCTTCGGCGCGCGCACAACGTTCGCTCCCTGCCACAGGCGAACGTTGCCGGTGTAATGCGCGATGCCCGGCTGCTTGAACGCGCTCATGTGCTGCGCGGTCACGTGGATCGGGTCAGAGGTCGCCAGCAACGCGCCATCGGGTTGCGTTTTCAACTCACTGTACGTGGTTTTGACGTCATCGTCGGCGAAGCCCTCGCCCGTTTGGCGATTCATGCGCATGTGAATGGCGGTGGTGGTCATGCCGCCGTCAATAACACGCGGCGATCCGCTGAGCACCAGGATCTGGTCATCCGGCGTGTAGGTCGCGGCATCGGCGAAGGCATCGCGTCCGCCCGTGCTGGAATTCGGCCCGGGTTCGTGATAAACGAAGTGGCCCGTCTGAATCAGTCTCTGCACGCCGCCATCCGGCGAAAACGCTACGTCCAGCTTGTCGGATGTGCTGGTCTTGTCGGGAGCGCCCGGCGTTGTAGAAACGATTTTAGCGTTGGGCCAGCCGTGGAGCGACTGGATGTGATTGCTATCGTCGAAGGTTGCGTGGAATTTGCCTGCAGTGGCGACGGTGGTTGAATTGCCGCCGCCGATCTCCTGGCCTCTGGCGTCGGTCTTTGCCGTATTCGACGCGCTGGGCGCCGGATAAATTGTGATGAAAGCTTTGCCAAGCGTATCGGCGGTCTTCAGCTGATTCCCGTTCTCCAGCTGGAAGTCCAGTTGATCGGCCGCGATCTGCATCGGCTGGCCGCTGGTGGCACCGCCGCCGCCGGCAGGCTTCTTTGCCGCCGACTGGTTCGATTGGGCCGGCTTGGGATCCTGCTTCATCCAGGCATTCTTCACCATGTGGAACTGCGCCGGCTGGTTCTTGCCGACGAAATCCACCACGAAGGTATCGGCCCCGCCGTGCGCCACGCTCGCGCCGTGGGTGTCGAACTTCGCGCCGCCCGACAACGTGGCCTGCTGGATGGTGTTGCCGGCTCCCATGTTGAGATCGCCGCGCGGACCGATCGCGTCAATGACAGTGTCGCCGCGCGTCTCAATATGCACGTTCCCTTCGACCGTCGCGTGCTGAACGCTATTGTCCGGGGCGAAAAACAGCGTGCCCTTGTCAGCCGTCAGGGTTTTGTCCGGCTGCTCGATATGCACGTTGAGCAGAACCGCCTGGCGCGGCTCTTTCTGAATGCTGCCCGACGTTCCCGTAATCGTCGCCGGGTGTTCGCCCTTGGTCAGGATGCGTATGTAGGAGAGCAACTCCAGCTCGTTCTGCCTGGAGTCGTAGTGAGCGCCTTTGGCCGAGCCGCTGGCCTGCTCGGTCTGGAAGTCCACCTCGTCATCGGTGTGCGCAATGCCGGTCTTTTGATTGAACGTGAGCGAGCGGGTCACCAGGTGAAGCGGATTCTTCATCTCCGGCGGTGGCGCCTGATCTGGCCGCTGCGGCCCTTCCGGATTTCCCTCCAGATCGATATGCACCTCACCGACGGCGTTGATATCGCCGGTCTGCGGGTTGTAGGTAAACTGGTCGCCATAGATCTGGTCATAACGATCGTGATTGCGGCCGTACACCGTAATGTGCACATTTCGCAGATCGGCGTGACCACCCTGCTTGAACTGCACCGCCTTCGAGGCCCGGATCGTATAAATGGTCCGGCCGCCCTCCGACTTCGAAAGCGAAAAGCCGTCGCTGGTCTGCTGGACATCGAAGCCCAACTGCTGCGGAACATTGTGCAAAATCGGCTGCACATGCGAGCGCGCCACAAAGTACGAAATGGCGACGGCCGCAACGAGCACACAGACTCCGACGACCATCCATTTGCGTACTTGGGCTAACGACTGGAACATCAGCTTCGATATTACGCCAGAGCAGGCCGGGGCGGCGTTAGACGATCAGCCGATGAGCGACAGACAATGTTGCGGTACGCGAACGACGAGGCAATCGCAGGGCATGTCGTGCAAGGCCTGCCGGCGCTTGGTCCAGCCTGCCATAAGAAAGCCGATCATGAGGCAGAATAACGAAAGGAACTTCATGAAATGTCGTATGGTCGCCTGACCAAAAGAGGTGCGCCCACCCTCGGCGGTGATGACCTCCAGCCCGAGCAGACGTTTTCCGATCGTCGCACGCCACGAGGAGCTCTCGGCAAATGCGCAGTACAGCCAGGAACCGACCGCAAGAATCAGGATGAACGAGAACCCCGCGTACATCTTCGAATACCACGGGTCAAGGCCGAAGCCTTTGCCGAAATGCCGCAGAATGATATCGATGGCGTAGGCGAGAAGGAATGCTCCAGCGGCTTCAATGCCGAGGTCGATTGCGCCCGCAGCGAACCTGCGCCAGAAACCGGCGTATTCCAGCTCGCCCAAACTCATAAGCTGGCGCTCGAAGGCTTGCTTCGGCCCCGCCGCATGCGAGCTTTTCCGCGGCTCTGAGAGCAGGTCGCCGCAGAACAGACAGAAGTCGCCGTCTGGCACGCGGCTGTTGCCGCAGCTAGCGCAGACTTCGTCGAGGATCATCTCCATTGGTTGGGAATACTAAACCCGTGTCACTGGCCTGTAAAGCCGCGCCGCTCCAGTCAACCTAAAGGTGTATTGAAATCAACGAGCTGCATCACTAAGGTAAGGCTCGATCACGGCCATTACTTCGAGCCCCCGCTAATTCCCGCCCACCGCTCCAGCAGGCCGAGGGTGGCGGCGTAATCAAGATCGTCCCAACCTTCCTCGCTGGACAGCTCGTAGATCTCGTCCACCGTTTCTAACGCAGGCAGCTTGACGCGGTTCTCCTTGGCCATTTCGAGCATGAGGTGAATGTCCTTGTGCATGAGCCGGAGCGGGAAATTCGGGGAGTAATCGTGCCGCAGGACGAAGGGAGCCTTGTAATCCACTACGCCGTTTTTCACCATCGATGCCTGGATCAGCTCGATCATTTTTTGCGGCTCGACGCCCAGTTTGCGCGAAAGCACGAACGCCTCGGCAAAGCCCTCATAAATGAGAGCGATCATCAGGTTCATACCGAGCTTGGCCGACTGGCCCTTGCCCGTGCTGCCGATGTGCAGCACCAGCTTGCCCATGGCTTTGAAGAGGGGATCGAGATACTGTACTGGCTCCGGCGCACCGCCTACGATGAAGATCAGCTGGCCGTTCTCGGCGCCGATCTTTGAGCCGGTGATGGGAGCATCGACCCAGTGCACCCCGCGTTCGTTCGCCCGCTCGGCGAACTTCACCGTCGCGGAAGGCGAGATGGTGCTGGAGTCGACGATGATGGCGCCCTCCCGCAGCGACTGGAGCGCTCCGTCGTCCCCGAAAATCACCCGCTCCACGGCACTGGTATCGGCAACGCAGACCCAAACCACTTCCGCTTCTTTTGCCGCGTCCGCCGGAGACACCGCTGTGGTTGCTCCGTCAACGTGCTGGCGTGCGGTGCGGTTCCAGACCGAAACCTCGTTTCCCGCTCCTACCAGCCGCGTGGCCATGGGACGTCCCATGATGCCTAATCCCAGGAAGGCGATACGCATGTCATTGCTCCTTAACTAGATTTCGACCCGCGCTCCCGGAACCGCTCGGCGCGAACACCCGAAACTAATGATTTAAGACGAGTAGAACAGTAAGGTCAAGGAAGAGCGTCACGTGGGTAGTGTCCTAAAGTTGCGTTGACGGTTCATCGCAGCCATTGGAATTTAAAAGAGATGGTCGGGGAGCATAACAGACCGACCGCCACGCCAGCGACGAAAATAAGCGCCCAAATCGCGAATCGTTTCACCTTAGCAATTCTGTCAGCGTCCATATGTGGTCGTTCAAGCTGCCCTCCATCGCGGGCGTTATCGTTTTGCTTTCGTGCCATGCCGCAACGGTAACAGCAACCGCTTGCTACCGCATACAGCGTCAACGCAGATTTAGGACACTACCCGTCACGTGCAGTCGATTTGGCCGATTCCAGATACACGAAAGGCACACCCATGCGGTGTGCCTTCGGAACTTCGCCTGTGGCACTAGCGGCCGTAATACTTGGAGTTCTGCTCGGTAAAGTCCTTCCACTTCTCCGGCAGATCGTCGAGGGCGAAGATCGCCGACACCGGGCATACGGGCACGCACGCGCCGCAATCGATGCACTCTACCGGATCGATGTACAGCATGTTTGCGCCCTCAAACTGCGGTTCGTCCTTTTTCGGATGAATGCAGTCAACCGGGCAGGCATCGACGCAGGCTGTATCCTTGGTGCCAATACAAGGTTCCGCTATGACATACGCCATTGGACAGTGTCTCCTAGCTATCCGTGCTTCTCTGTATTAAAGAATTCCCGGCAAGAATCGCTACTTCGATAGTATCAAAAAATAAATCCTGCGGGAGAGCGGTGTTCTTGCGCGAGTCCGGCTTTCGGCATGACATGGGTCACGAAGCAGGATGGTTTTCGGAAGAGTATGCGTCAGGGCCCTGTTTGCGGTCGGGCGGCCGCGGAGGACCTGCTTCCTCTACCAATCGGCCAACAAGAAGCGAAATGCGACGTCGATCACGCCACCGCTGCCGGTTCCCTCTCGCCTGCCGGCTCGTACTCCACGATGTACCCCGCCAGCGCGCTCGCCGCCACAGTTAACGGGCTCGCGAGGTACATCTGCCCCGGCCCGCTGCGCCCTGGGAAGTTGCGGTTCTGTGCGCTGATCACGACCTGATCCGGCCGCGTCGAAACTCCCGGACCGGCATTGATGCACGCGCCGCAACTCGGCTCGATGACATGCGCTCCGGACTTTTCGAAAATCTCCAGATACCCCTTGCGCACGCAATATTCGCGCGTCTCCTGCGATCCGAACTGCAGATAAAACTTGCAGCTGGCGGCCACGCGCTTCCCGCGTTTCACCGCATCGCCGAGCACCAGCGCGTACATGTCCATGTCTTCGTTCTTGCCGGCGGTGCAGGTACCGCCATAGGCGATCTCGACCGGAACCGGCGTATTCAACTCGCGCACGAACTTGCCGTTGCCCGGATCGCCCGGCGTCGCCACCATGGGATAGATCTTTGCCGCGTCGAGCTCGATCACATGGGCGTAGCGCGCGTCGGGATCGCTGTAGAGCCCCTCGACCAGCGTCTGCGCCTCGTTCTCGCTCATGCCGCGGCGCTGCATCAGGAACTCGACCGTCTTCTGGTCCGGGGCAACAATGCCGGTAAACCCGCCGATTTCCGCCGCCATGTTGGTCATCGTGGCGCGTTCGTCGACGCCGAGCTCCTCGATCGCCTCGCCGGAATACTCAATGACTTTCGCCAGCGCCTTACCGGTGCGAATATATTCCAGCGACAGCAGCTTCAGGATGAAGTCCTTTGCCGCGACGTTGTCGCGCTTTTTGCCGCGAATCACGACTTTTACCGATTCCGGCACCTTTACCCGAACATCCTTCGTGAACCACGCATTGAAAACGTCCGTCGTACCGATACCGAACGCCACGCAGCCCATCGAGCCCACATGCGGCGTATGCGAATCGCTGCCCACGTTGAGCTGACCGGGCAGAGCATAGCTCTCGGTCACGATCGAGTGGCAGATCCCTTCTGAGCCTTTGCGGTCGCGCAGCTCGCCGTGCAGCTTGATGCCTTGCGCTTTGGCGAACGCCTCCTGCTTCAGCTTCAGCTGCCCGGCTAAATCGAGCAGACCCATCTTTTTCTTCTCTTCCGAGATCACGTCATCGAGGAAAGTGAGGTGATCGCGGAAAAACATGATCGTGCCGGGGTCGGTGACCTTGGCGTCTTTGCCGAGATAATGCTCGAAAAAGATTGATGCCATCGGCGTGACGTATTCGTGGCTGAAGCGCAAGTCGGTGCGCGCAAATCCGCTGTCGCCCGGCTTCACCGCCTCGACGCCCACTTTGTTGGTGTCGTGGATCATGTGGCGGGCGAAGATCTTCTCGGCAATTGTCATCGGCCGCGGCTGGGTGGTAATCGGCGGTAAGAAAACCTTGCCCTGCATCCGGGCGACGTTGAACGGAAACAGACCGCCGTACTCGATCACCTGGCGCGTGATCTCGTCCTCGCCGGTGGTGAACTCGCGCAGCGGGATCTCTTCCCCGCCGCGAATCTTGTCGATTAGATTGAAGTCGGTTGACGTCAGCACACCGAGGTTCTGGCAGTTCTGCTTGTAAATGCGCTCGATATTTTCCGCGATCACCAGCTTAATGCCGGCACACATCTCGGCATACGGCGAAGCCTCGCGGCTGGAGCCCTTGCCGCGGCGCTTGCCGCTCACCGCGCACACGAATCCCCCGCGCTTCACGTCGTAGCGCTTGATGGGAGTCTCGTTGCCGCATTTCAAGCCGAGATACGGGAAGTCGCCCAGCGTCTCATCGAAGAAGAAGCAGATGTGCGCGGGCGTGATCTCGTCGGTCGAAATGTCGTCGCGCAGCTTGGGATTGCGCTCGGGATGCGCCGTGTCCCACGGCAGGTCTTCGCCCGCCAGTTGCCGCTTGATGAGCTCGGGATCTTCAGTGAGGAAAAGGATTCGCCCCTGGAGTCGGACCATCTCGGGGCGCTTCTCAACGGTACGGTTCAACAGCGATGGGTTCACTTCAAAATTTTACCGCGTCACAAGGGGGTGTGACGAACCGAGGGGAGCGATCCGGTCGCAATTATTAGTCGCGGATTTTGACGTACTCTGCCACCGACGGTAGCTCTTCCAGCCCGCGCCCGGCGAAGATCTCGGCGAAGTTCTCGATCAGCTCTCGATGGATGAGCCCGTTGCTGGCGAGCACCTCGCGGCTGTCGAGGCGGAACGGCGCGCCGTCGAAGCGCGTCACCACTCCGTCGGCTTCCTGCACCAGCAGCACGCCCGCGGCCGTGTCCCAGGGATTCAGGTTAAACTCCCAGAATCCGTCATATCGTCCGCAGGCGACATTCGCGAGATCAAGTGCTGCCGAGCCCGCGCGCCGCACGCCATGCGAGCGCAAGGTGAGCTGGTGATAGAAGTGGATGTTGGGATTCTTGTGGCGCTTGTGGCTGGGAAATCCGGTACCGAGAATCGATTCAGCCAGCCGCGTAGTCTTCGAGACGACGATCGGCTCGCCATTCAGCGTCGCACCTCGGCCGCGTTCCGCGGCGAAAAATTCATCGCGCGTCGGATCATACAAAACTCCTGCCTCAAGCTGGCCGTCTTGTGCTCTCACCAGTGCGATCGAGATACAAAACACGGGATAGCCGTGGGCGAAATTTGTGGTCCCGTCCAGCGGATCAACGTACCAGCAATATTCGGCGCTGGTTTCGCTGCGCGTTCCCTCTTCGGCGACGATGCCGTGCTCAGGCCAGCGAGTCCGCAGGCGCTCGACGATCAGCTTCTCCGAGGCGCGATCCGCCTCGGTCACCAGATCGACCTCTCCCTTGTATTCAATCTTGACTCGCCGGGCGAAGTAGCTCATCAGCAGGGCGCCGGCTTCGCGAGCAATCGCTTCCAGTTCGGGGAGGTAGCGGCTCATTTTCCATTGCTCGCAGGGCTGCCATCGTGCGAGCGGCCAGCGGCGTCCGCGCGTGGTTTACGCGCCACGTCTTCTGCGATGTACGCGATCTCGTGCTTGAAGATGAACAGATTCGGCGCGCCCTCACGCGTCAGGCGCACCATGCGGCGATCGTAGTACTCGATCCAGCCGCGCACGATTTCGCCGTCCATCAGCTTGATCCGTACGGGCCGCTGCTTCTCGCCCAGCATCTTCAGGTAGGCAGATTCCTGCCGTGTGTCATCGGGTGGAGGCGTTCTGCCCTTGTGGTGATTGGTGTCGGACCCGCGGAATGGCATGGATTGATTGTAGCAGCGAGAAAGCGCGCAAGTGCCGCTTCATTCGTACCGCAGCGCCTCCACCGGATCGAGTCGCGACGCCTTCACCGCGGGATACATGCCGAAGAACAGTCCTACGCTCATCGCCATCAGCACAGCGGCGATGACCGCCCAGATCGGCACCGAGGTTGGTAGTGAAGGGAAGATCAGAGGCACCAGCGAAGCTGCGATCACCCCGACGGTAACCCCCGCCAACCCGCCGAGCCCGGTCAAGACCACCGCTTCTGTCAGGAACTGCCGGATGACATCGCTGCGTCGCGCGCCGATCGCCTTGCGCACGCCAATCTCGTGCGTACGCTCGGTCACCGACATCAGCATGATGTTCATCACGCCGACGCCGCCAACCAGCAAACCAATCGAGCTGACGATGATCGTCATCAGCGCCACCGTGCTCATGATCTGACGAAAGTTTTCGGCGATAGCTGCCGCGCTGGTAACGCCGAAATTGTCCGGCTTGTTAAACGGGACGTGCCGGCGGCGCCGCAACAAGCCGCGAATCTCATCTTCAGCGGCATCTTTGAAGCCAGGATAAGCTTCGGCGCCGATGTAATGCTCGTCATCGGCAGGATAGTGTTTGTGGTAGGTGTTGTACGGCACTTTTACGGTGCGATCGGCGCTCTCGTCCTTGAAGAGCTGGCCTTTGCGCTTTTCGAAGACGCCGATCACTTTGTAGGGAATGCCATCCACCAGAATCGTCTTGCCGATGCCGTCGTGCGCCGGAAAGAAGTTCTTGTCGATCTCGTAGCCAATCACAGCGACGTCGGCCCGGTGCTCATCCTCGAAATCGGTGAAGAATCGCCCCTGCACAACCTGTGCATTGAACACATCCTGATAGGAGGTGTCGACACCGCTGTAATCGAGGTCGGTGATCTCATGCGTGCCATAACGGGCGACGCGCAGAGGCGGGCGTTGCTGGTCAGGATCGATGCGCGGGTAGACCTGGGCGGTGACGCTCTTGACGTGCGGACACTCGGCCCGAATCGCCTTGGCATCTTCCAGACTGAGCGGCTTGCGGTTGCGCTCCTCCTGGCTCATGCGGCCCACGCGAATGGCAAAATCCCAGCGGAAGACAAAGAGCGTGTTGGTTCCGTAGTC
>Ga0335073_10000886_pt1 | contig 39473 bp, 39 predicted proteins | sample Lox_Sample_22_FD_207093 | JGI IMG/M metagenome (GOLD analysis project Ga0335073, IMG submission 207093) | Soil microbial communities from Loxahatchee National Wildlife Refuge, Florida, United States - Lox_Sample_2.2 | ecosystem: Environmental > Terrestrial > Soil > Wetlands | place: USA... | reverse complement strand
CTAACCACCAGTCACGCCGATTCACTCTCTAAATAGCCTCTCCCGGTTTGCGGCTTCCGCCTGCGGCGTCAGCCGCGGGAAAGGCTATTTCCGGGCAGCGAATCCAGAGCCAGAGGTTTGAGTCAGCGCGGTTCTTCGGGAGGTTCGTCGGTGTCGCGATTGAGCTTCAGCATCTCGAGGCCGGCGAGCACCAGGCGCCAGCCGGAGGGAAACTCGAGGTTGCCGCGATCGACGTGGGACTCGGGCTCGATGATGATCCTGCGGCCACCGTGCCATTGCACCAGCAGCATGCGATGGCCGGTCTGGCGGCCCGTCGCGCGATCGATCGCGAAGTCGCCGAACAACGTCGAGGTCGTCAGATCGTTAAATGCTTCGCGGATGCGAATTTGATCGACGGTGCCGGCGCGCTCCAACGCAGCCGTGGCAAGAGTCGCGGCTGCGTAGGCCTGCGCCGCAGTGTAATCGGGCGGCGCGCCACCCATCACCGCGCGCATCGCGCGTGCGAACTCGCGCGAGCCGATGCCGAGTTGCGGCGTCAGCTCGACGTTTTCATCCCACTGTGCTGGACCGACGATCCCCTCCGCTTCGTCCCTCAGCTCGGCGCCGAACTCGTTCACGCCCGCCGCGACGCAAGCGACGACGGGAATATTGAGATTGGCCGCGACGATCGAGCGCACCACCGCGACGTCGTGCGCGAAGCTTCCAGCGCTGACGAGCGCGTTGACCCGATTGCGCTTGAGCGCCGGATAAAGCTTTGTCGGCGACGCCTCGGGATCGAAGGGCGCGTTCCATTTGACGCGCACCTTCACTCCGCGCCGCCGTGCGAAGCGCTCCTTGCATGAGCGCTCGACTCCAGTGGCGACCGCGCGCGCGAATGGCGACAGCGCCGCCACGATCGCGATGCGCTTGCGCCAGAACTTGAGCGTCGCAAGCAGCCGCACGAAGCCTTGCAGGTAGTCGCTGGCGGGACTGAGCACGCCGACGATCGTGCGATAGCCGCGCGCGTATAGATCGTCGTCGGCGCCGCCGTGATTGATTAAAACGACGCCCGCCTCTTCCGCGATCGGCGCCGCTACGCGAGCGAGCGCACTCGAATATGGTCCGAGCACGATGTCGGCGCGACGGCCGTGGCAGAGCTCGCGATAGATTTCGGCGCATCGCGCGGGCGAGCTCTGGTCGTCGATACAGACGAGCTCAACTTCATGCCACGTGTTGCCGATCCTGATTCCGGCGCGCTGATTTGCGCTCGCGGCGAAGAAGCGCAACCCGGCTTCGGCCTGCCGGCCCATCGCGGCGTATTTGCCGTTGAGCGAGAGCGAAAGGCCGAAGGAGATTTTCACCGCACCGCGCGCCCGCTACGCCGCGACCTCCGCGATACCGCCCTTGATCACCGCCTGGCCCGCGGGATTGAACGTTTCGTATGCATAGATCTTGCGCGCGTCCTTTTCGCCCTCGGCCCACACCCGCGTTGTGATCGTCTGTCCCGGCAAGACCGGCCGCGAAAAGCGCACGTGCAGGCGCTTCAGCCGCGCCGGATCGCCGCCGCACAATTTGTCGATCGCAACCTTCGACGTGAACGCCATCGTGCACAGGCCGTGCACGATAATTCCGGGCAGCCCCGCCATCTTGGCGATATTCTCGTCAACATGTATCGGATTGCGATCGCCCGAGGCTTCGGCGTAGCGATAGGTCTGATCCTTGTCGATTGTCTGCGCGACTTCGATCAGCGGTGCGCCGCGCTCGGGCTCCGCTACGCGCGCCTCGGGCGCTCCGCCGCCCTTGCCGCGGATAAAGACGCTGAACAGCGTGCGCATCACGGGCGCGCCGCTCGCGTCGGTCGAGTCGAGCGCCACGGTCATCGTCTCGCCCGTGGCTTTCGTTTCGATCGACAGAATCTTCGCGCGCGATGAAATCGTATCGCCGGGGCGAATCGGGCGGATGAACTCCATGTCCTGCTCGCCGTGGACGAGGCGCAGCAGGTCGGCTTTCACTTCGGGGTCCATTACCGCGCCCATCACGGCTTCCCAGATGAGCGTGACGCCGAACATCGGCGGCGCGACGATTCCGCCGTGGCGGCTCGGGTCGAAGAACGCGGGATTGTCGTCATTGTACGCGCGCGCATATTTCTGCATCGCGTCCGCGGTCGCAGTCGTCGTGACGGGCGGAAATTCGCGCCCGATGCATTCCTTGTTCAGCGGCATCGCCTGCTCCAGATGAAGTCGAGTCGGGCGCGATTCATTTGAGCTCGCGGCCCGCGATAAAAACTGCTTTCAAGTCTAGCTGCGGACCTAGTACTAGCAAATCCGCGCGCGCGCCCGCTTCGATTCGGCCGCGATCGCCGGCGCCGACGACCCGCGCCGGATTCGTCGATGCCATCATTGCCGCCTCACCGACACTCACGCCGCATCGCTCGACTATGAGCCGCACGCCGTCGAGCATCGAGATAATCGCACCCGCGAGCGTGCCGTCGGCAAGACGCGCCGCGCCGCCTTCGATCCTTGCGCGGCCGATCGTTTCGCTTTGCGCCGTGTCGAGGCCTGCGAAAACGATTTTGTCGGTTGTGAGAATAATTCCCGCGGCTCCGCGCGATCTGATCGCGAGTCGGATCATCTCCGGATGCACGTGCACGCCGTCGGGAATGATCGCCGCATATGCCGGCGACGGTGCGAGCGCCGCTGCGATCACGCCGGGATCGCGATGATTGAGCGGGCGCATCGCGTTGAACAGGTGCGTGAACATCCGCGCGCCGGCTGCGATCGCCGCGTTGGCCTCATCGAGCGTCGCGTCGGTATGTCCCATCGAAACGACAACGCCTTGCGCGGTGAGCGCGCGAATCGCATCGAGGGCGCCCTGCAGCTCGGGTGCGAGCGTGATCAGCTTGAGCGCGCGCATCGTAAGCGTTCGCTCGAACGCATCGCCATGAGGTTCCAGATTGAGGTGAGGATGCGCGCCGAGGCGCTTGGGCGAAATGAATGGTCCCTCGAGATGCATGCCGAGGATCGAAGCCGCGTCGTTTTGCGGCGTCTGCTCGATCGCGTCGGTGATCGCGGAATGAACCTTCTCGATGCGATCGATCGGCGAGGTGACCGCCGTCGGCAGACACGCGGTTGTGCCTTCGCGCCCGAGATGACGCGCAAGCGCGCCGAGCGTCTCGGCCGTCGCCGTCATCACGTCGATACCGTGCGAGCCGTTGACCTGCAGCTCGATGAAGCCGGGCAGGATGAAGTCGCCGCCCGCGCCGCCGCTTACGACCGAATCTATTCGCTCATTGAACGAGACCCGGCCCTGCACGAGCGAGCCGTCGGGACGCGCAAGGAGGCCGCTCAGCTCTAGCATTCAGCTCGACGCGCGCTAGTTCGCGCCCCAACGTTCCGCGAGGAGGCGCGAAAAACGCGGCAGATATAGGAGGTCGAAGGTTTCTTCCTTGCCGGGGAACATCGCGACCGCCGCACCCTTGAGCGCGATGACGTGCTCCCAGGCCTGCTCGAGGGTCAGGTCGTTGTCTTGTGCAATGGTGGCGAAGGTTAGCTCGACCAGGAAGCGCAGGCGACGCATGAGTTTATTTTCGAGCTCGATTTTCGCTGCGCGGTCGTCGTCAGCCATGACTACCTCGTCAGAGCGGATGTCGCTGCGCACGATTATAGCATCAGGCACGATTGGCGGAACCGGGCAGTGGCCGGACTTGTCTCCGGGTCAACGTGATGCCAACCTCTTGTACCCGATGGCTCAGCAGCGTCTGAAGAGCAGCTTCATCTACCTGGCGAATTCGGTGACCGATCTGCGCAGCAGTTGGAAAGTGCTGGCGATCGTGCTGGCGCCGCTGATCCTCGCCTCGGCGCTGTGCCTGCTCCCCGATGCGATCAACTTCCAGGAACGCGTGCTGCAGAACGCTCCCTCGGGCGGGCAGAGCGTCATTTACAATCACGCGCGGCCGGTGCAGGAACCTTACGCGCCCGAGAAAGATCAGAAGCCTGACAAGTATCCCCCGTGGCTCATCGAGACGCTCTACCTGGTGAGCCTTGTCATCCTGGAGGTAACGATTCTCGTCACTTTGTGCACGCTGATGAGAATGCGCGCAGGACAACGCGAAGCCACCGACATGGGCGAGGCGGTCGCGATACTCAAGCGCTCGACCGAGATGGCGCCGGCGTTTCTGTGGGTCTCTCTTTTGCGGCTTACCCCGATCTTTGTCTTCTGGATGGTCGGGCTGATTCACTTTTACGCTTCGGGTTTCGGCGCGATTATTGTCTACCTGTTTTTTATCGCGATGGCGGCGGGGGTTGCGCTCAGCTACATGTGGCTCTACTTCGCGCAGTACGCATTGATCTTCGGCGCGCGCCGCAGCTTCCATGCACTGCTCTTCAGCCGCGACTTGCTGCGCAAGCGGTTCTTCCAGGTATCGCTGCGGATAACGGTATTTCTCATCGTGTGGTGGGGATATTTTTCCTTCGCCTGGACCGTGCCGGACGTGGCGGCCAAGCTCTTCTTTCCGATCGGGCTTGCGCTGACGGGTTCGATTTCCGGCGCGATTGTTGTTTTCTATCTGCTCGGTGTGGTGATCGCCTTCGGCACCTCAGCGTTCTTCACCGCCGCGGGCCTCAGGCTCTACCAGGATCTCGTTCCGGAAGGGGCCGAGCTTCAGGCCACCGCGCCGCTGAGCGACGGCAACGTTGCTACTCAGCCCGCGCCAGCCGTGTAAGCGCCCGTACCGTGACGTGCATCGCGGCGGGAGTGAGCGGCTGCAAGGCGGCGAGCTCCGCAAACAATCGTTCGACCTCGGCCAATCGTTCTTCGCGCGCCGCCTTCAATTGCTTGATCGCATCGTCGACATTCGTGCCGTCGATGTCGAGCACCGCGCCGCACAACGTCACGCGTGAGGCGCGCAGCTCAGCGCCGAGTTCCTGCATGGCGCGCTGAATCCAGCGGTCGTCGCTGGCGACGGACATGATCCCCTGCTCCAGTGTCGCGAAGTCGAGCTGATTGGAAAGTCCGAAATACGCTTCCATCACGCGCGCCGGGGTGACCTGGCGCTCGAAGGCGATTCCTAAAATCGTCAGCAGATGATCGGCGAATGCGAGCCGCGCGAGGGCATGGGCCAGCTCGCCATCGGCTACCGTATTGCGCAGCTCGCGATAGACGAGCTCGAAGCGCGCGCGCTCGCTGCCAACGAGGAAATCCTCGAACGATTCGAGAAGCGCATCGAAGGGTGGCTTGAAATGCGCGAGGGCGTCGCCGACTGGCGTCGCGGAATCCACATTGCCCAACGCCCAGCCCGTCGCGGCACGGCAGGCCCGCTCCAGCGCGAGGAACGCCTCGAGCTCGGCGTCGGCGGACATCGCGGCCGCGCCCGCTTTCAGAGCCGCCGCGCGGTCTTTGATACCGATCGTATCGGCCGCTATCAGCCACGCGCGCACAGCCTGCGGCGCTCTTACGCCGTATTCTCGCACCAGAGAGTGCACGAACGTCGAGCCCATCAAATCGACGAGCTCATTGGCCATCTCGGTCGCGACCAGCTCGCGCCGCAGACGATGGCCCGGAATCTCGGACTCAAATCGGTTTGCGATCGTCACGGGAAAATACGGGCGCAGAAAGCGTTCGACCAGGTACGCGTCATCGACCAGCCGCGTCGTTTCGAGCGACTGCACGAGATCGATCTTGGTGAAAGCCGTGACCATCGCGAGCTCGGGCCGCGTGAGGCCGGTATATTGAAGCCGACGCTCGTCGAGCGCCTCGCGCGTCGGCAGGACCGGGTCGTGATTGCGCAACAGGCCGCGCTCCTCGATCGCCTTCATGAGATCGTAGAAGAGCGATATTCCCGTGCGGCTGCGCACCTGCTCGAGGCTGAGCGACAGCACCTGCTCGCGATTGTCGGTGATGACGCGCTCGGCCACGTCGTCGCCGCATGAGGCGAGCGCCGCATTGCGATCGTCTTGCTTCAGATCGCCGCGCGCGACGGCCGGCTGCAAGAGAATCTTGAGATTTACCTCGTGGTCCGACATATCGACGCCGGCCGAATTGTCGATCGCATCGGTGTTGATCCGTCCGCCCGCGAGCGCGTACTCGATGCGCGCCTGCTGCGTGAACCCGAGGTTGCCGCCCTCGACCACGACCTTGGTGCGCAGCTCCGATGCAGTGATGCGGCAGGCGTCGTTGGCATGGTCGCCGACCGCGGCGTCGGTCTCCGACGCCGCGCGTACGTAGGTGCCGATGCCGCCGTTGTAGAGCAGCTCGACGGGTGCGCGCAGGATCGCACTTATCAGCGACTCGCCGTCGAGCTCGCTGGCGTCGCATCCGAGCACGGCGCGAGCGCGCTCGCTCAGCTCGATCTGCTTCTGGCCGCGGCGGAACACGCCCCCACCCGCGCTGATGAGCCTGGAATCGTAGTCGGCCCATGACGAGCGCGGCAGATCGTAGAGGCGCCTGCGCTCGTTGAAGCTCGCCTCGGGATCGGGATCCGGATCGATGAAGATATGGCGATGGTCGAAGGCGGCAACGAGCTTGACATTGTGTGAACGCAAAAGCCCGTTGCCGAAAACGTCGCCCGACATGTCGCCGATTCCCGCGATCGTCACGGGCGCACCGCGCTCGATGTCGCGGCCCATCTCGCGCAGATGCCGCCGCGCCGATTCCCACGCGCCTCGCGCCGTGATGCCAAGCTCTTTGTGGTCGTAGCCGTGCTCGCCGCCCGACGCGAACGCGTCGCCCAGCCAGAAGCCGCGCGCCATCGCGATTCCGTTGGCGATATCCGAAAAGGTCGCGGTGCCTTTGTCGGCTGCGACGACGAGGTAGGCGCCGTCGTCGTCGAGCACCTTCACGTGTTCCGGATGAACGACGCCCTGCTCGCTAAGGTTGTCGGTGAGATCGAGCATCGCGTTCATCAGCGTCTTGTAGGCTTCGATTCCGGCGCCGGCCATGCCGGTGCGTTTCACGATGAAGCCGCCCTTCGAGCCCATCGGGACGATGATCGAATTCTTGACCGTTTGTGTTTTCATGAGGTCGAGAATTTCGGTCCGGTAGTCGTCGTGGCGATCGCTGAAGCGAATTCCGCCGCGCGCGATGCGGCCGCCGCGCAGATGGCATCCCTCCATGCGCGGGCTGTTCACATGAATCTCGTAGAGCGGCGCGGTGTCGGGCAGGCCGAGAATCTTGCCGCTGTCGAACTTGAGCGCGATGTAGGGGTCGGGCTCCGGCATCGGCGCGAAGAAGTTGGTGCGCACGGTCGCTTCGACCATCGAGAGTAGCGCGCGCGCCGTGCGGTCATCGACGATGTTTTCGATTTTGCCGACGAGTTCGAGGTAGCTTTTGCGTAGCTCGGCGACCTTGTCGATCGATCGATCCGCGGTGGGATCGAGGCGGGCCTGGAACAACGCGACAACCAGCCGCGCCAGCTCAGGGTTCGAGAGCAACAGCCGCTGCAATCCGAGTCGCGCCGGCGCCAGGCGCATCTGGAAGGCGACGACGAGATAGGTGCGCAGGAGCGCGACCTCGCGCCAGCTCAGACCGGCGGTCAGCGTCAACGCGTTCAGCGGATCGTCGCTTGAAAGTCCCGTTCGCACCGCGACGATCGCATCGGCAACGAGCGCCGCGCCGCGCATCGCAGCGAAGGGCTGACGCTCGGGGCCGCGCACCGTGAAGGCCTGCACATAGGCGCGCGTGTGCTCGCCGCCGAGCTCGGGTTTCAACTCGTGAGAATGCTCGGCGACGACCTCGATCGAAAAATCCTGCAGCGTCGGCATCAGATCGGAAAGCATCGGCGGCTCGCCCAATCCGATAATACGCAGCTCGGAAAGGCCTTCAGTGGTCGAGCTTGGTGCGTTGGCCTCGACGCTGAACCATTTTCCTTCGCTCGCGAGTTTCTCGATCTGCTCGATATCGGCAGCGGCGCGAGTCGTGCCGATCGCGGCCTTGTATTCCGCGTCGAACGCGGTGCCCCACCGCATCGCGACTTCGCGGCCGCGGGGCGCGCCGTAGTTTTTAATCAGTTGATCGCGCAGTCGATCTTCCCATCGCCGCGCCATCCGCGAGATCTCGTTGTCGAGCTCGCGCAGAAGAGCGGGCCGCGGCGGTTTCGCCGCGAATGCGAAATGGAGCCGCGCCGTGTAGCTGTCGCCGATTGCGAGATAGTAGTACACCAGCGGACCGTCGAGCCGTTTCGCGAGCATCTCCTGGATTCGCAGGCGCACTTCGGCGGAGAAGGCCTCGCGCGGCATCACGATCAGTACGACAACATGGCCGCGATGCTCATCGACGATCGTCGCAACCCGCACGGCGGCCTCGCTCTTAACGTCGAGCACTAAGCGGAGCTGATCGCGCAGCTCTTCAAGCGGCGCGCGGAACAATTCATCTTTCGGAAAACTGTTGAAGGCGGCGACCAGCGTCTTGTAATCGTGCGAGCCGGGGCGCGCCCCTTCGGCGTCGAGCAGCTCGCGCAGCTTGGCGCGCAGGATCGGAATGTGTTCCGACTCTTCCGCATATGCCTTCGACGTGAACATCCCGATGAAGTTGTCGAAGTGATTGACGCGTCCGGAACGATCGCCGCGGCGAATCGTGATCGTGTCCATCGGGCGGCGGCGATGCACGTGCGATTCGGCGAGTGTTTTGCCGACGACGAGCGGCGGACCGTCGAAGAACAGCTCGCGCCGCGCGGGTTCAATTTCGTCGAGCAGGCCCGATTCGCGAAAGCGCGATTCATCGTGCGCCCGCATGATGCCGAGCTCAGTGCCCGGCTCGACCGAGAACCGCGCTGCCGCGCCCGCTCCGGTGATGCGATAACGGCGATAGCCGAGGAAGACGAAGCCGCCTTGCACCAGCCATCTGAGGAAGTCGCGCACCTCGACCAGCTCGCGCATTGGCGCCGTTTCCTCGCAGATGCGCAGCGCCTGCGACCGCATCGCGTAGAAATCGTCGGTCGCCTGAAGGACCTCGCGCAGAACCGCGAGCATGTCGCGGCGAATTTCTTCGCCCGCCTTCGCTGAGTATGGCAGCTCGATTTCGGCGTGCGTGAAGGATTCGGCGTGCTCGGATGCGTGCGTTTGTTCGAAACTTGCGATGCGTCCCTCGGCGTCGCGCGTCACGTGGAACACCGGATGCAGCATCATGCGGACTTCGATGCCGCGGCTGCGGAAGTATTCGAGCAGGCTGTCGATGATGAACGAGCGATCGACCATCATCGTTTCGATCGCGACGGTGTCTTCGCCACTTGACCCGGGCATCACGCGAATCGCGATCGGCTCGGTGCGCAGGGAGAAGAATTCGTATGCGGAGCGCGCCAGCGTCAGGCGGTCGGCCGCCGAAATCCGATCGCGAGTGTCGGGTGTCTCGCGCGCGAAAAGCTGCTCGGCGAATTCCGCGAGGCGGCGCGAATCGTCGGAGGCGCCGTTTTTCTCGATGAGGTTGCGAAGGTCTGCTTCAGTTTCAATCGCCAATTGAGTCACCAGGATCGGGTTGGAGATGGTGGCGCTGGGCCAGCGTCACATTATAGTGCGCGCGATTGGTGGGTAGGAGTGCCAGCATCAGCCGACCTAACCAGTTAGAATTGGCGGGATGCCCGAGATCGAAATCAGTGCGATGAGTTTCGGACCGTATGGCGTTGGCCATCTCGACGGCCTAACCGTGATGGTTCCGCATGCGGCGCCGGGCGATCGCCTGGAGGTCGAGGTCGCCGGGCAGCGGCGCGGAAGTGCGCTGGGCAAGATTCGCGCGATCGTTGCGCCAGGACCGGATCGTCGCGTTGCGCCGTGCCCGTATCTTCCGCGATGCGGGGGCTGCGATTGGCAACATCTGACGTATCCCGCGCAGGTTCGCATCAAGGCCGAGCTGGTTGCGAGCACGCTCGGGCATGCCCTCGACATCAAGCTCGAGCCGCGTGATCTCATTGAGCCTGCGCCCGAGGAGTTTGGTTATCGCGCGCGGATCAGGCTCAAGGCCGCAGCGCACGGAGCGCTCGGCTTTCGCGAGTCAGGCTCGGACGCGATGGTCGAGATTGAATCGTGCATGGTGGCGGAGCCCGGGATGAAAATGCCGGTGCATCTGGCGCGCACGCTCGCGCGCAAGCTCGACGAGATCGAAGTCGTGCGCGCGGGCGATCGCAACGTGCTGGTGGGATATTTGAAGAAGCCGGCGGGCGCGGAGGAGTTGCAGCGCGCGCGCAAGGTTCTCGCCGACGATCGCGGGATCGCGGGCATCGTTCTGCGCTCCGGCGATAAGCGCGACGTGATCGGCGACGCCACGACCAGGATCGAGCTCGAAGATGGTCTCTGGCTCGAGGCTGATGCTGACCTGTTCAGCCAGGTGAATCGGGCGCAGAACTTGAAGCTCGTTGCCGCGGTGATCGCGATGGCGGCGCCGCTCGAAGGAGCTGCGGTGCTCGATCTGTTCTGCGGCGCGGGAAATTTCAGTCTGCCGGTGGCGCGGCGCGGCGCGCGGGTGACGGGCGTCGATGCAGACGCGCCGGCGATTGCGGCGGCCGCCCGCAACGCATCGCGTCTGGGCTTGCGCGACAGCCAGTTTATCGCGATGAAAGCGTCGGAGACCGCGGAGTTCCTCCGCCGCGCGCGCTACAAACCTGATATAGTGATCCTCGATCCACCGCGAACTGGTGCGGCCGAGTTGATGGAGCAAATTGTTCGAATGCGGCCGCGCATGGTCGTATATGTGTCGTGCGACGTGAGCACGTTGGCGCGCGATCTTCGCGTGCTGACGAAAAGTGATTACAAAATCGGCAGCGTTCGCGCGTATGATTTCTTTCCCAACACGCATCACATTGAGGTTGCGGCTCAGGTACTATTGACTTAAATCACGGGGCGTTCTTAATGTAAGAGCAGTGGTCGGTTTACGGACCTTCCCCCGCCAGAGGGTTAATCAAGGCGATGCCCAAGCAGGAAAAGGAAAAGCTCGCGCGGCCGAAGATTACGATCATTCCGGGACGCGGAGTGGCGCAGACGATCAATTATCTGCTCGAAGACCGCGACGACCTGGAATGGATCATAGCCGTTGGGCGCACCAAGAATGGTGAGCTGTTCTTTTACGACACCGGCGGCGACATCGTCGAAGACCTTGGCACGCTCGAGTATCTGAAGGCGCGGATCGTTCGCGCGCATTTCGGCGACGAGTACGAATAAGATCAAATCGCGCGGCACGCGCCGCGCAGAGCTAGTCCTCGAATTCCTCGACGTTCGGACGCGCGTATATCACGCCGTCCTTGACTTCCAACGGCACCCGATAGAGCAACTTTCCGCACGCGCTCGGCGGACCGGCGACGCACTCACCTGAGACCGGTTCGTAGAACGCGTTGTGCGTCTGGCACATCAGGTAGTTGCCCTCGTCGGTGAAAAACTGGTTGTCGACCCAGTCCATCGCCATCGGCACATGCCGGCATCGATTCACGTAGGCGTGGAACTCGCCATTGAAATTGATGAGGAAGCATTCCTCGTCGGCGCCGCGAATCGGCAGCATGAACTTGAGTGACTGTCCCGGCGCGAGGTCATCGGCGTTCGCGACGCGAAAGCGCCGCACGGCGGAAGGGTTGCGGCGCGGATTCGAGCGCGTCAGCTGGGCGCGATGACGGTGTTGGTCAGACATCCGATCTTTTCGATTTCGACTTCGACGGAATCGCCCGGTTTCATCGCGCCGACTCCAGCCGGTGTTCCGGTCGAGACAACGTCGCCCGGCAGCAGCGTCATAATGTGCGAGATATAACTCAACACGAAGTCGCACCCGAAGATCATATCGGAGGTGCGGCCGTGCTGGCGCACCTCGCCGCCGACGCGGGTTTCGATCCCGAGGTCGCGCGGATCGATGTCCGTCGCTATCAGGGGGCCGACTGGCGCGAAGGTGTCGAAGCCCTTGCCGCGTGTGAACTGGACGTCGCGGCGCTGGAGATCGCGCGCGGTGACATCATTGAGGATCGTGTAGCCGAGCACGTATTTGCGCGCGTCTTTCTCACTCACCTTCGAGGCTTTGCGCGCGATCACGATCGCGAGCTCGCCCTCGTAGTGAACGAGCTGCGACTGCGGCGGATAGACGATCGGATCGGCGGGTCCGATCACGCAGGTCGAGGGCTTTATAAAGATGAGCGGCTCGGCCGGCAGCTCGCGGCCCATCTCCTTGGCGTGATCGCGATAGTTGACGCCGACCGCGACGATCTTGCTCGGCGCGACGGGCGCGAGCAGCTTGACGTCGGCGCTCCGAAGCGGTTTGGCGTCGGGAGACTTCCTGAGTGCCTCGAGCGGACCTTCGAGCGCGACGATCGATTCGTTTTCGAGCGCGCCGTAACGCGCGAAGCCATCCTGCAGATAGCGGACAATCTTCATGCTCTGACCTGCGTGCGGATTTTCATGCCGCGTGCGATGAGCACGCTTGCCGCAGTCTGCCAAAGCCCCTAGCATCTGTAAACGCGCATCGATTTCAACGCCCAGACGCGGGCGCGATCCACAATGGAAAATCCCAAAATTCGTCCGCTCGAAGCTTTTCCGGTCGAACAGCAGGGTCAGACGTTTATCGGTCTGCGCGATCCCGCGGGCTACGCGCCGCAGCCGATACTGCTCGGGATGGGTGCCTATCACCTGGTCACGCTTTTCGACGGCGAGCATTCGCTGCGCGACATCCAGACGGCGTTTGCGCGGCGCTTCAATGGCGAGATCATACCGATCGAAAAGCTCGAAGAGCTGGTAAACGCGCTCGACCAGGGATTTTTCCTCGACTCGCCTGCGTTCGCCGAGCGCATGCGGCAGGTACGCCAGGAATTTCTCGCCGCACCCGATCGGCCAGCCGCGCTGGCCGGACTTTGTTACGAGAGCGATCCGGCCAAGCTGCGACTCGAGCTTGCAGCGTTCTTCGATGCGCCGGAGGGACCGGGACGTGCGCCGGCCGACAAGAAGAGCGCCACGCTTTCCGGGCTTATTTCACCTCATATCGATCCGCGACGCGGCGCCGCCGCCTATGCCCACGCTTATCACGAGCTGATGTCGCACGAGCTGCCCGAGCTGGTCGTGATCCTGGGCACCTCGCACTATGGCGGCGGTCCGGAGCTTTTCACCGCGACGCGCAAGAACTATGCGACGCCATTCGGGCCCGTCGAAACCGACGCCGCCTTCATCGACCGCCTCTCCGAGCGCTATACCGCCGGTGATCTCTTTGCCGACGAATTGTTGCATCGCAGCGAGCACTCGATCGAGTTTCAGATCTTGTTCCTGGCGTGGACCCTCGGTACGCGCGGCTACAAAGTGGTGCCGATTCTCGTCAGCTCGTTTCACGAAATGGTCGCGCGCGGTGAGGCTCCGGCGCGCGACGAGCGCGTCGCGTCATTTATAAACGCGCTGCGCGAGGAGCTCGCCGCCGAGGAACGCCAGGCGCTCGTGATCGCGGGTGTTGATTTCGCGCACGTCGGCAAGAAGTTCGGCGACCCATTCGCAGTCGACCAGGATGTAGCCTCGCGTGTACAGCGCGAAGACTTCCAGTTAATCGAGCACATCAAGCGTGGCGATCCCGAGGGATTCTTTGCCGATGTCGCTAAGGATCGCGATGCGCGCCGGATCTGCGGGCTGGCGCCGATGTACACCCAGCTGGAGCTGCTTAAAGGCAAATCCGCGCGCCTGCTCAAGTATGGAATCGCGATGGAGCCGCAAACCGAGTCGGCGGTGTCGTTTGCCAGCCTCGCTATAGAGTGAGGGATACAGTGCGCGTGGCTGTGTCTAGGCCTTCTAACAATAGATTTCGGTTGCTAAGCTAGCGCGACGTTTGCTTTTAGCTCGAAAATTGTGACAAGTTCGAGCGGGCGGGAAATTCTTTAGGAAGGTCGATTTAGCATGCGGTTGCCCCGGTTTCCGAGCAATACGCCGCGCGGTTTCGTCACAGCTGCGCTGATATCAGCAGGATTGGCTGTTTCGTCGTCGGCGGTATTCGCGCAGACGGTCGGCACAATTTCACTTCTGCAAGGCACGGCGACGGTTACTCGCGGTGCCGCGACGACCCCCGCAACCTTGTCGATGCCGGTTCAGCTTCATGACAAGGTGAACACGGGAGCCAACTCCTTTTTGACTATTTCGATGCTCGGCGGCAGCGCAATGACACTGTCGTCGAACAGCAGTCTCTCGATCGATGAAAGCCAGAACATCGGCGGCGCCGAAGCGCCGAGCAAGGTCGGCCTCCTCGGCGGACGTTTGCATACTCTGATCGTCGGGGCGATGCGCACCGGGTCGCCCAACGCTTTCGAAGTTCACACTCCCAACGCAGTTGGAGCGGTCCGCGGCACCGAGTGGGATGAGGACTACGAAGAGGGTACGCCGAAATCCAAGAAATATCCCGATTGCCGGCAGATCACGGAAGTCTGGGTCGAGGACGGCGTAGTGCACGTGACCAATCCGGCCACGCCAAACGACCCCGGTCAGGACGTGGGCAAGGGTCAGTATGTGATCGTTCCTTGCGGCTACATTCCGACTGGCGCCGAAGCGGCTGCGGCCGGAGCTGGACTCGGACCCGCAACTCTTACAACTCTCGGCGTGATTGCCGCCGGTGGTGCGATCGCTGGCGGGGTAGTCGCGGGCACGACTGGTGGTGGAAGCAACAACACGCCACCGCCGAGTTCCTCGAAATAACTGACGCAGACCGGATCGAACGGAGCGGTGGCTGACAAGGCCACCGCTCTTTTTCTTTCTAGTGAACGGCGTTGAGAGCGCTCGCGGGCGTGCCGCGATGCGCTTCGCGTGATCGGCCGCGTGCCTGGCGCGGTTTGTATTCGAGGTATGGATGCGGATCGGTGAAGAAGTCGATCAGCTCACCCTGATGCTCGATCAGAACGCGATCGAACCTGATGCCCGTTCTTTCCATCTCGGCGATGATATCGCGGGCGCGCCACTGGGGTGGGATGATCACGACATCGACCGGCCGATCCTTCAACCACGACGCGGACCGGATTTCCTGTCCGGTGCCCGGCACGAACGTGCCGGCCTTGGCCGCGTCTGAATCGACCACGATCGGAAAGCGTGCGGCATCGAGGCCGAAGCGATTAATGAAAGCGGCGGACTTGCCGGTGCCACCCCAGATCGCGATCGAAAGTCCCGAAGCGAGCAGCTCTTTCAGCTTGCGGCGAATTCCCGCCGCCGCCTCGTGGGTTGCGACGCGGAACTCGCGCGCTTCAACGGCGGACGCCAGATGCCTGCGCGGCGCGCCCAGGCTGACGTAGGCGAAGATCACCTCGCCGTCGTAGCCGTGGCTGATGCTCGACAATCCCGCGCCGCATCGTCCCAGCATCCGCTTGAACGACTCTGTCGTAAACTGCGAGTTGTGCTCATAGTAAAAGTCGACGGTGCGGCGCGTCTCGAGCGCGCGGTCGATGCATGGGACCTCGAAGTAGCAGAGCTGCGCGCGATGGAGTCGCGCCGCGGCGAACGCAATGTGCTCGAGAAAGGCGAGCGGGTTGGCCAGATGCTCCAGCACGTGGCGGCTGACCACAATATCGGGCGCCAGCTCGGCGAGGTGCTCGCCCGGATTGAACAGCTCGGCGCGCAATTCGACGTTCTTGTGCGTGCCGCGCGCGCCATGCGGATCGAAACCGACGAAGCGGCCCCGCGAGCATCGCGAGGACATCGCCGCCAGCAGGCTCGCATCGCCATGACCGATCTCGACCACCACCGGCCGCTCCGGAACCATGCCCAAAATGTTGTCGACGGTCTCGGTCACGAATTCCGACCATCGCGTGCCGCGATTGAACATCAGATTCGGCTTGTCGGTGTATGGCACCTGCGCGTATTGGAAATCGGGATTGTACACATGACCGCATTCGACGCAGCGCACGAAGTTTACCGGCAAACGCGTCATCGTAAGCGCCGCCTCGGCGTTGGCGGGCCATCCGAGGGTCGCCAGCGGCTGTACTCCGCCATCAAAAAAAGCGACCGCGATATGATAGCCGCAGGCCGGACAGGTCGCCTCGCGCGCATCATCGATATGTTCGTTCATGGTTGGACTCCCGGAGTGGCGATTTTACGGCCCTCGCCGGCGGCATCTGCCGCGGCGATGAAGAAGCGCTCAAGATCGGCGATCGCGGCCCTGTCCTCGAACAGCACGTCGGCGCGCCGTTTGATCTCGGCGCAAACACGCTCGCGATACTCGCGGTCATGAGCGACGCGGTACGCGAGTTCGACGTATGACTCCATGCTGTCCGCGATCAACTCCGTGATGCCCATCCGCTCGTAACAGCCTGCGGTGACGCGGCCGCGCATGAAGGGCGCCGGCCACGTGATGATCGGAAGCCCCGCCGCGAAGGCCTCGAAGCTGGTGTTACCACCACCGAAATAAGGTGGATCGAGCAGGACGTCCGCGGTTTTCAGCAATCGTGGGAAGAGCGCCTGGCTGACCCGCGGCACAAATACGACCCGGCCCGCGATATCGGGGCAGTTGCGCGCGATTCGCGCGCCGAGCAGCTTGCTCCAATACGGGCGCTGGCCCGCGATCAGGACCAGGTGCCCGTCTGGATCGCGCCGCAAAAGCGCCGCCAGCTCGAGGTCGAAAGCGGGATGAAACTTGAAGATGCTCTGCGGGCATACGTAGAGCGTGGCCGCCGCCGGCAGTCCGAGCTGCTCGCGCGTCAGCGGTTCGACGTCGCGCTCGGGACGCCTGTAGTAAACCGGCAGAGAATCGAGCTCCACCAATTGTTCGGTGTAGTGCGCCTGCGCAGCGGCCGGCTCAAGGCCCCGCGCCGAGAGGAAATAGTCGATGTTCGGAATGCCGGTCGTAACCGGGTGCCCCCAACTGACGCATTGCACCGGGGCCAGCCGCGCAAAGCCCAAAAAATACGTTAGCGAGCCCATCCCGATATCGGGGTAGAACAGGATGTCGAGCTCTTCGGCCGCGATCTGCTGGCGCGCCGTGCGCAGATCGAGTGACAGCTCGACATCGCGATCGGCAGCCGCGCCGATCGCCTTCGCCGCCGCTTCGTTCTTGCGCCCCGGGCGCATCACGATGACCTCGAAGCGCTCGCGCGACAGCTTTTGAATGATGCCGAGATAGAGCTTGCCGACCGTGTGATCGCCCAGGTGTGCGGACACGATGCCAACTTTGAGCCGCCGGCGCGGCGCGCGCGGAACGTGACAATGCGGCGCGCTCCACGCGAGATCAGGGCAGGCTCGAAGATAGAATTGCGCGATCCGCGCCTGCAGGGGCGCGTCGTTGTGACCCTGGTACGCGAGATAGAAGTTCGCCATCCCGACTTCGCGGTTCGGATCGTCAAGCCGCGCGCCCTCGCGTTCGAGCGCTTCGAGCGTGCTGACCATTCGCGCGCGCAGTTGTTCGGCTTGATCGCTCGACTCGAGCACCACCGGCAGCGTCAGCGCTTCCTTGACCCGCACGCCCCACTCCTGCGGACGCTGCGCAATCGCACGCCGATAGCATCCGAGCGCTTCGTTGAAGCGCCCCTGCTCACGCCACACGTCACCTAGATTGATGAGCGCTTCGTGATGATCGGGGCGGATCGTCAGCGCGCGTCGAAAGCATGCGTCGGCGGTTTCGATATGACCGAGCGCCTGCATCGCGCAGCCGAGGTTGGAGCACGCGTCGGCCATTTCCGGGTCGATCTTGAGTGCGAGGAGGTAATGACGGATTGCTTCGTCGAGCCGGTTCGCACGCTGCAGGGCTCCGCCGAGGTTGCAGTGCGCGAGCGCGTAGCGCGGATCGAGCGCGACCGCGCGTCGATAGAGCACGATCGCGTCGTCAACGCGGCCCGCGGCTTCCAGCGCGGTGGCGAGATTCGAATTGGCGCGCGCCGAGTCGGGGTCGATTTCGAGCGCGCGCACGAACGACTTGAGCGCATCGCGAGCGCGGCCGCGGCGGGTCTGTGCGCAGCCCAGATTGGACCACAATTCGGCGTCGCGCGGCCGCCGCTCCAACGCCCGCTTGTAGTATCTGACCGTGGTCGCGAAATCGCTGCGCACCGCCGCCGCATTCGCACGTGCGATGAAAGTGTCCGCGAGGTCCGGCTGGCGCGCATCGCATAAGGCCGGGAGGGTGTGAGCCTGTGCGAGGGGAGAGCGCCACTCGCGGGCTCTGACCTCTGCTTTGCGCTGACCGGCCTTCATAACCTGGACCTCGCGGACTACGCGGGGGCGCTACTCGAGCGCCGGCGCGTTGACGCCGTACTCGCTCTCCAGGTGTGGAATGCACTTGGCCGCCATCGCCGCGAAGATCTCGGCGAGTCCGAGGAAGACCTGCGGCAGCCCGGCGAGATCGCTCGCAGTGCGCTGCGCCTTGGCCTTCACCAGCGCGCCGATTGCAAAACGATGCAGGCTCAGGATGGCGGCGGCGATCTCGTAGTTCTGCGAGAGATCGATGACGCGATCCATGTAGCCGAGCAGCGACACGCACTTCTCCAGGCGCGTCTCCGCGGTCGCTGCGTCGCCGCCTCGCAGGCAGTCGGCGGCCTCGCCCGTCCAGCGCGCCAGGCGGGTGTAGAGTTCCTCGAACGCCTGTTCGCCGCCGAGCGTGACGGTCTGGAGTTGTGCGTATGCTGCCATGTGTCGCATGAGTCTGTTTCCTTGCTTGATTTAGGCCGACATCGTGAGATTGGTCCCCGGTATGGTGGTCGAACTCGACGTTGTCGATGAGTCGCTGCTCGAGCTGTCGGTGAACAGCGCGGCGAGACTTTGGTACGATGCGATGGTGCCCTGGAGCAGCGCGTATTGTGCCTGCAGCTGCTCGGTCTGCTGGTTGAGCTCGTTGTTCATATTGGTGATCTGGGCGTCGAGACTCGTGACCTGGGTCTGATCCGAAGCAGTCTCGCTCGCGATCACGCCGTCGTTCGGTTGCAGCGCCCCACTGACGATTGGATTCATCGCCGAATAGAGCTGCTGCGTCGCCGAGCTCACCGCGCTCGGGTTGGAATCCTGCGCGGTCGCGAAGCTCGCCTGGCTGAAACTCAACTGCCCGGTGGTCTGGTTGACCGTGATGCCGAGGTTGGAGAGGTTGATGTTCCCGAGCTGCATTTGCAGATTGAACAGGACCTCGCGCAGGCCGCCGTCGCTGGCGAGCGGCGGCGCGGTCTGATTTGGAACCGCCTGCGTATTGGTGGTGATGTCATTGACCAGAGTGTTGTACGCCTGCACCGCCGCGTTGATGTCGTTGCCCTGCGCCACTTGATCCGGAGCAACGCTGACCGTTGCGGGACCTCCCGTGTTGCCGAGCGCGAGCATCACCCCCGGTATCGCGTTGCTCACCGCATTGGTCGACGATGTGACAATCTGATTACCGATCTGGACCTGCGCGTTCTGCGCAGCGCTGAGCTGCGGAACGAAGGCGCCCACCGCGAAGCTATCGCCGGTATTGAGCGTGCCGCCGGCAAGCGAGAGCGTGAGTCCATCGGCGACGGTGAGCGCGCCGCCGGAATAATTGGCGGGGACCACGATCGAGCCTTGCTCGCCGGAGTCCGAGGTGTACGCGATCGTTATCGGATCGGTGCCGAGCGTGCCGCCCGAGGTCACGGTGAACTGGTAGCCTTGCGAGAGGCTGCCGGTGTAAGAGCCGCCGATAGTGGCCGTGGAAGTTCCCGTTATCGCCGAGCTGACGGGGCCGATCTCGTTGTCGGTGAAATCGGGTGAGGTGCCACCGCTCAGCGATTGACTGACTGTGAAGCCGTTTGCGGTTCCGGTTTCGTTGCTCGTGATGACGAGGCGATAAGGGGCGCCCGTGATGCCGGTATTTTCGACCTGCGCGGTCACGCCCGCGCCGGCCGCGTTGATGGCTGAGGCCACGCCGTCGAGGGTGTTGTTCGTCGAGTCGATCGTGACCGGGTACGGCGTGCCGCCCGAAGTGATCGTGATCGTGCCGCTGCCGACCGAATCGGTGTCGCTCGCGTAACCTTGCGAGGCGAGCGATTCTGCCGAGGCCAGCTGATTGACGCTGACGCTGTAGGTTCCCGCCGTCGGGCCGCCGATTACCGAGGCGCTGAACGGCGCGCCACTTGAAACCGTGACGCCCATCGGCGCGATCGCGGTGCTGGTATTGAGGTTGTTGAGCGCGGTCTGGAACGACGTGAAATCGCCGCCGATCGTGCCGAGCGTGCTGATGGCCGTGTTCTCGGCCACAACCTGGTTTTGAAGATTGTTGATCGGAACCTGGTCCGCGGCCGTGATCGCGCTGATGATCTGATTGAAATCGATGCCCGTGAAGTTGGAGAAAGTGACCGGTGATGTTGCCGACGTTGACGACATAGATTCTTCCTTGGTTCAGCTCTTCGCCAGTTCCCCCGGCTCCTTCCACTCGGGCCGGGTGAGGCGGTCCTCACCCGGCTAACGGTCGATGACGCTCTACTGGAACAGCGCGAGGAGCTGCGACGGCGTGTTATCCGCCTGTTTCAGCACCTGGACGCCGGCCTGCTGGAGCACCGTCTCCTTGGTGAAGGTCGCGTAGGTCTGCGCGATATTTGCGTCCTGAATCGTCGACAATGCGTTGGTCAGGTTCTGCACGGTCGAAGTCAGGTTGTTCGAAATTGCAGTCAACTGTCCTTCAGTCGCACCGACCGTGCCGCGGTCGCTCGCAACCGTTCCCAGCGCGGTGGTGACTTTCGTGATCGCGGCTTGCGCGTTGGCCTGCGAAGTGAGGCTGGTGCCGTTGATCGCGAGGGTTACCGCGTCGGCCTTGGGAATCGTGATCGACAACTGATCGTTGGCCGAGTTGGTCGCGCCGACCTGGAACGTCACGGCCGTGCCCGAAAGCAGCGAAATACCGTTGAATGTGCTGCCGTTCGCGATCTGGTTGATGCTGGTCAGAATGCCCTGATACTGGCTGTCAAGAGCCGTCAACTGCGTGCCGTTGAACGATCCGTCGGCGGCTTCGGTCGCGAGCTGCTGCGCGGTCTGGAGCAGGGTGCCGATGTTCGACAGGGCGCCGTCAGCGGTCTGCAGGAAGGATTGCGCGTTCGAGGTGTTGGAAGAGGCTTGGTTGAGGCCGCCGATCAGGCCCTGCGTTTCCATCGCCATTGCAATGCCTGCCGGGTCGTCAGACGCATTGACGATGCGTTTGCCGCTGGAGAGCTGGGCGATCGAGTCGTTGAGTGCGTTCTGGTTGGCTGTCAACGCATTCGATGCGGTCAGCGATCCTATGTTGGTGATAATACTAAGGGACATGACAGTTTCCTCTTATTTGCAGTGCATCATTGATGCCGTTTTTGTGACCGGTTGTTGTAACCGGCTTTCACTTATGAGACTGCCGTAGCGCAGTGTGAGAGGGACGAATCGGAGGGCCAACAGGAAGGAGTTTTTCCTGCACTGAACGAAACGATGTTTTCGGTGTCCGGCCGCGTCACACCTGGCACACCGCGTGTGTCAGATATCGACCTCGCCGCGATGCGGCGCAGAATCCGCGCCCAGTAACGAACGAAGTTTTCCTAGTGCTTTCCCAATGCGCCGCACCCGGGCTGCGATGGTACTTTCCTTGCTCCCCCTTCCGTCGTGCACAAGACGCAAACCGGAATTCCCGCGCTCGTTGACAGCTATGGGCTTGAACGCTCTGAGCTGCATCAGCTGCGGCTGCTTGCGGAGCGGCTCTTCGATCAGTTGCGCGAGGAACTGGCGCGCTCGTTGCGCTGCGCGGTGCGAATGCTCGAGGTCAGCCAGGGCGCTGAGACGATGGTCGAGTTCTGTACCGATCCGCACGCGCAGCATCTGGCGATTCTGGGTTTCGACGGCGAAGCCGCGGTGGTGGTGCGGCTCGAGAAGTCGCTCGCATTTGCGCTGGTCGATGCCGCCTTTTACGCGGATTCGCCCTCGCAGCCGCGCGACGGCGGTGAGCGTAAGCTGTCGCTGACCGAACAGTACATCCTGCAGAGTACGCTGGGATTGGCTCTGGCCGCCGTTCTGCGCAGGGTGTTCGGAATTTTCTTCGGTTCGCGCACTGACCTCGAGCTGATGCGAATGGAGCACAGCCCGCGGCTGGTTCCGGATGCGCTGCCGCCCGCGGAGCAGATCGTTACGACCGGCGTTAAATGCCTTGTCGGTCACACCGGAGGCGGCGCGATCGATATCGGTATTCCGCTCTCGATTATCCTGCAGGTTCGGACCCGGCTCGTGCCGCCGAAAACCGTCAACGCCCATGACAATCCTGCCAGTCGCGCGCGCAAGCTCCTATCCGGAGCGCGGGTGCGGCTCGACGCCGTGCTCGGACATCGGATGATGCCGCTCAACGAAGTCCGCGCCCTCGCGCCCGGCTCGATCATCCTGTTGCAGAAATTGACGAACGGCGTGCCGTGCATCGAACTGCACTGCGGCGGCCACGCCTTGTTCAGCGGCACCGTTGTGCAGCACCGCGGATGGAATCGTTTTCTTATTCACCGACAAGGGGAATGTGATGGAGACTCCTGAAACTTCAAGCAGCCCGACGGAAGTCCAGATCCAGGCGCCGCCGCCGGTGGCCAAAACCAGCGCGGCCAAAACCGGATCGCCAAATCTCGCCTCGCTTGGCCTCGATGGCGCCGACTTCAGCGTGCTCAAGCAGGTGCCGATGACGGTGCAGGTCGAGATCGGGCGCACCGTGATGACGCTCGGTGAAGTGCTCGACGAGCTCGATGTCGGCGCCAGCATCCGGCTCGATCGCCACGCCGGCGACCCGGTCGAGGTTTACGTCAACGGCGCGCTGTTCGCGCGGGCGGAAGTGGTGCTGATGCAGGATCAGATCGGCGCGCGAATCATCGAACTCGTGAGCCCCGACAAAGCCACACGGCCCGCGGGACTTCGCTGACCATGCTTGCACCATCCAACAATTTTCAGTCAGCAACGAGCGCCACGCTGCCGCGCGTCAGCCTCGGCCCCGGCGCTCCTGCCGAGTTCGGGGATTTTCTCGCCCACGCCGGAATCGACGTTCTGCCCTACGCGCAAAAGCATCACGCGCCACTTTATGTTGATTTCATGGGCGCGCGCCCAGCCGGAACCGAGGTCGTCAGTATCGATTTGGCCGAGCGCGGCTCGCGTCCGGCGCGGGCCAACGCGGATCTGGCGACTGACAACTGGCAGGCTGCTGCCAGTCTCGTCATCTCCCGCGCACTTGGACTCAAGCCCGCGCTCATCTCCGGCGACGGGGCGCTGCTCGCGATCGTCAAGAGCGCGATTGGCGTTGCGACCAGCTCCGTGCCGGTAATCATCAGCGGCGAGATCGGATCGGGCAAGTATAACGTGGCGCGCTTGATTCATTGTGCGAGCCGATGCCGGGGCGGAATCTTTACGCTCAACTGCGCCAGCCTCGACGATGCCGAGCTCTTGAGCCTCGATGATTTGCCCGAAGCCGGGCCGCACGGATCGTCGGCCGGGGCGGCGATCGTCTATCTCGATGAACTGGCGGAGTTAAGCGAGGCCGCGCAGATGAAACTCGTGCAGTTTCTGCAGGCGGTCGATCGCATTCCGGCCACCGATCCGGCAGAGGCAGGTTCACTGAGAATTATTTCGGCGACCAATCGGCAAGTTGTACAACTGCTGACTCGCGGTGAACTGCGGCGCGAACTCTACTGGCGGCTCAACGTTTTCAGCCTCGAATTGCCTTCGCTGCGCGATCGCATCGGCGACGTGGCGATGCTCGCGCGCTACTTTCTGCATCGGGCCAATCCGCGCCGCATGTTCACGCCGATGGCGCTCAAGATCCTGGGCGGCTACTCATTTCCCGGCAATGTGCTCGAGCTCGAGAGCCTCGTTACGCGGCTCGCGATCGCACCGCTGCAAAGCGGTTCGAGCCTGATTGACCTTGCCGATATTCGGCGTCACCTGGTGGTCGCGCAGTCCGAGACGGATGAGAAAGTGAGCGGCTGGAAGAACAGCCGCGAAGAGGCGCGCCGCGAAATGATCCTGCGCACGATCGCGGCCGCGGGCGGCAATCGGATCGAAGCCGCACGGCGGCTCGGTATTACGACACGCGCACTGCAGTATCACATCACCAAGGCGGGACTCTCTCGCCGTCGCACCAGGTGCAGGTCTGCGCATGCCGCGAGCGCGGCGTCGCCGAGCGGCCAGCCGGCGCCGTTGTTTGCCAGCGTTAACGACGACTCAGCGTTCGCTCCGGCCGCCGCCGCGCTCGGGAGCCCACTGCCATGAGCTCCAAGGCCAACGTCGGTCCAGGCAAGATCGATCTGGTTAGCGTGCTGGGGATCCTCGCCGGTCCCGGCAGCATCCTGTTCGGCCAATGGCTCGAGGGCGGAGAGCTTTCGAGCCTGCTGCAAAAAAGCGCCGCGCTCATCGTGCTCGGCGCAACCATCGCCGCCTGCATGCTGTCGTTCTCGCCCAAGTACCTGATGGCGGCGCTTCGCGACATGCGCAAGGTCATCAGCGAGGACGCACCCGACCCCTTCGATCTCATCGATCGCATGGTCCATTACGCGACCATCTTGAAGCGCGAGGGCCTGGTCCCGCTGCAGCGCTACGCCAAGCAGGAGCGCTACGGCATGCTCGCGACCGGACTCAACCTGATTGTGAGCAACGTGTCGCCCGAAGCGATGGCGACCATCATGGAACGCACTTTTCACGAGCGCATCGAACACAACAACGCCGGGGCCGAGGTATTTGACGCAGCCGGAGGTTATCTGCCGACCTTCGGAATCCTGGGCGCCGTGCTCGGCTTGATTCACACCATGCAGCAGCTCAATGACCCGTCGAAGGTCGGAGTCGGCATCGCGACGGCCTTTGTCGCGACGGTCTACGGCGTCGGCACGGCGAACTTAATCGCGTACCCGGTCGCCAAGAAGATCCGCTCACGCGCCCGTGTGGAAAAGCAGCTCGACAAGATCGTTGTGACCGGCGTCAAGGCGATGCGCGAGGGAATGGGCGCAATCGCGTTGCGGCAACTACTCAGCGAGGGCTTAACTCCCGCATCCGGCACCCACGCCAAGACCGAGGAAGCCGCCAAGGCCGCAGCCTGACGCTGCCGCGCCAGGAATTCAACCATGGAAGATAACGACGAAGGCGGCGGCGGTCACGATTCCAGCGAACGCTGGCTCGTGTCGTACGCCGATTTCATCACGTTGCTGTTCGCGCTGTTCGTGTTGCTCTACGCGCTGTCGATGTCGTCGGGCCAGCAGGTCAATCGTGACTGGGTGGCCATGGCGACCGCGGTCGGCGCGCGCCCGCACATGGGCGGGATACGGCCCGGCCTCGGCGCGACAGCCGTGAGCGGTCCGGATTTGATGGCGATCGGGCAGAAGCATCAGCTGGTGACCATCGGCAAAAGCATCCAGCATGCACTCGCGAAATTTCCTAATTCTGGAATCGAGGTTCACGCCGACAGCCGCGGGATGGTGGTTACCCTGTCCGCGGCGAAGTTCTTCGACAGCGGTGCGGCTGAGATCAATCCCCCCCAGCTACCCGCGCTCGACGCGTTGATCAAAACGATCTCCGATTTGCCCAACAATTTCGAGATCGATGGATTCACCGACTCCAATCCGATCTCGACCGAGCGCTTTCACGATAACTGGGAGTTGAGCGCGGCGCGCTCGGCCAGCGTTCTGCGTTATATTGTGGCGCATTCGAGCATTCCCGAAGCGCGCTTCGCGGTGGCCGGCTATGGCCCTTATCGCGCCATCGGCGACAACTCAACCGACGAAGGGCGCGCCCGCAACCGCCGGGTCGAAATCGTTATCAAGCCGACGGAGCAGCCGTAGTGGACGCGCAGCAGCAAACCGGCCAGAGCGGCGAAGAGATCACGCTCTACGAGATGTGGCGGCCGATCATCCGGCCCCGCCGGCGAGTCACCATCGAGCGCATCCATCAGAACCTCGCCGAGGATTGGTCATCGACGCTGCGCGACTTCCTCGCGCGCGGCGAGCAGTTCGAGTTCGCGGGCCTGTCGTTCGAAAACTTCCAGCAACTGAGCGACAAGGACAGCGGCGAATGCCAGACTGCCGCGTTCGCAATCGAAAGAACCGAGATCGTCGGTTTTCTGCTGCTGCCCGATGCGCAGGCGCGGACGTTCGTCGACAACCGGCTCAGCATCGGCCAGTTCAAAGACGAGGCCGAACCGGCGCGGCGCGGCTTCTCGCGTATCGAGGGCGCGATCGTACGCGACGCGATCAACCTGATGCTGACGCGGCTCGGGGCGGCATACGCATCGGCAGGCCTCGGCCACCTGGTGGCGACGCGGCAGAGCGAACGGCTCAAAGACACTCTCGCATTCTCGCTGCAGGATTATCTCGTCGTCCTGCACTTTCGAGTTGGCGCGCTGCCGAATCCAACGACGGTCACGATCGCGATCAGCAGCAATATCATAAACGCGGTGCGCGACATGGCGGGCACGGATCGCCTGGCCGGCGAATCGCCGCGGTTGCGCGCCGCAGCCTCGGAGCTGCCGATGCGGGTTGACGTGGTGCTGGGAAATTGGGCGACAGACGCGGAAGATTTGGCCGCGATAAAAATCGGTCAGAAAATCATTCTGCCCGACGGCGCCGACGCGTGGCTCGAGGCCGGCGGCGTGCGGCTTGCGAAAATCCGCGCGCGATTCGACGATCCCGAGACCACCATCGACATCAGACCAGAGCGCAATCCCTCGACGCTGCCGCATGGGTTCAGCGGCGGGCAAATCGTGCTCGCGGCGGTCATCGCGCGGCTGCGCATCGCAACCGGAATGATCGCGGCACTCACTCCCGATGATGAACTCGAAGTCGAACCGGAAGTTGGATTCAAACCGATGGTTCGTTTTGTAGCAGGCGGACGAACGATCGCCACCGCATCGGTCGCGATCGAGAACGACAGCCTTGTGGCGACGATATCAACGCTCGGCGCAGGACCTCCGGGAAGGAAAGACGATCGATGGCTATTCAGGAAGAAGGCAGCGGCGAACTTGGCGTAACGAATCGCGCGGCGCTGCTCGTGCTCACGCTAGAGAAGAACGTGCTCGCCAACGTGATGAAGCATCTCAGCAGCAACGAGCTGACGATGCTGATGCAGGGCTACGAGCAGCTGATTCGCAGCGGGATGCCATCGGACGATCAGCTGATGATCGTCGGCAAGACCTTCCTCGAAACCGGCTTCGTCAATCCGACCACGCATTTCAAGGATGCGCTGGTGATGGCGTTCGGTCCCGAGAGCGCCGACCAGATCCTGCGTCACGATCACTGGCGCATGATCTCCGAGCGCGTGAAACCCGAAGCGCTGGCGCAGGTGCTGCGCGGCGAACGCACTGAAGCGATGGCGATCGTGCTGGCGCAACTGCCGGCGCGCTACTCGGCCGAGGTTTTGTGCGCGCTGCCCGAAGACCTGCGCGCTGACACGGTCGATCATCTGGCGCGCTCGGCCTCGGTGCCGGGCCGCGCGCTCGACGCGATCCTGCGTGCGATCGAGGAGAGCTTCAGCGCCTCGGTCGGAATCGATGACGCCGACGCGAATGCCGGGCCGCGGCGCGCCGCGCAGATGCTCAACCAGCTCGACTCCGAAAGCGCGACGGCGATCGTCGAAAAGATTCGCGCCGGCGACCCCAAGCGCGCGACCGCAATCGAACAGGAAATGTTCCACTTCCAGGATTTCCTCAAACTCGACAGTCGTGCCCAGCAAACAGTCCTCGTCGAGGTCAAGCCCGAGCGCCTCGCGCTCGCGCTCAAGGGTATCAAGGACGAAGAGAAAGAAATCGTGTTTGGCGCGCTGCCCGACCAGGTCAAGCGTATCGTCGAGCAGGAAATGGAAGATATCGGCAAGGTGCCGCTGCGCGAAGTGCGCGCCGCGCGCCGCGAGATAACCGACCTCGCAATCCAGATGGATCGCGACGGCAAGATCCGCCTCCGCGTCGACCAGGATCTTATCGGTTGAGGACGCCGCGATGTCGCGTCGCAAATCAAGCGCAATCCCGGGTGCGATGCTCGCGGCGTTGCTGGCAATGCTCGCGCTCGGGACGGCGGTCTCGGCGCAAGCTCCGGATGCCATCGCGGATCCCTACGCCGCAGCGGCCAGCCACGCAGGTGTGGCGCTCGAGCTCGTGGTTGCGATCGCAGGCGCCGAAAGCGGCTATCATCCATGGGCACTCGATGTCGACGGCCACCAGGTTTACTGCCGCTCGCGCGAAGAAGCCGAGCAGATGCTCGCGACGCTGAGCGACGATGCCAACGTTGACATCGGCCTGATGCAAATCAACTTACGGTTCTGGGGACATCGACTTGGAGTCACCAAGTTCGATTTGCTCGAACCGCGCACTAATCTCGCATTTGGCGCGCAGATCCTGCGCCAGGGACTCGTCCGCCATGGCACGATCTGGCGCCGCATCAGCAACTATCATTCAGGGTCGAAGGCCGAGCGCGAACGCTACAATCAGCAGGTTTATTCGATATATCAGCAGTACCTGCGCGGCGAGATCAGATAGGTCAAACCGCTTCCTTTCCCGCACAGTATCGGGACGTTCCTGTAACAGAATCGAAGAGCAAATGGCTCGCGCCGGGACAGAATCCCGGTGCGATGCGATTCGCGCGCTCAAAACGGGATGGCGAGCGTCTCCCATCGTAGCTTTAAATAGAAAAATGCAGGGAAAAGATTCTTCCTCGATCTCCGCGTTCGTGCGCCCGCTGCTCCTCAGTTCGTAAGTATAAGCATCCGCTGGCTCGCGAGTTGCTCTCATGCTTCGGTATGGAGATCCTGCAAACCAGTCAGCGGGTGATGGAGGCGGCGCTCGAGGTTCGCTCGGAACGCGCCGAGCTCCTGGCAGGCAATATCGCCAACGCTGACACTCCCGGCTACATCACACGCGATATCAAGTTCGACGACGCTATGAATCGCGTCCTCGACGATCAGGACTCCGCGGCCGTGCCGTCGAAGGATGTGCTGGCGCCGGAGAATCTTCGCTACGACGGCAACAACGTCGATGTCGATCAGCAGGTCGCCAAGTCTTACCAGAACACCCTGAACTACTCCGCCACCCTGAGGCTCTACGGCGATTCAGTGAATCGGCTGCGGGCCGCCACTTCGAGCAGCTAGGAGAAACGCGATGTCACTCGATAGCATCATGGGAATCGCATCCAGCGGACTTGACGCACAGTCACAACGGATCACACTGATCGCGCAGAACCTCGCCAACGCCAACTCAGTCGATTCGCCTGATGGCGGCCCCTACCAGCGGCGCATCGCCGTGTTCGAGCCCGCGCCGATCGACGACAGCGCGCCAGGCTCCGGCACCGGGGTGAAGCTCGCCGCCGTCGTTCGCGATCAGACTCCTGCGCAGCAGGTGTTCGATCCGTCGAATCCGTTCGCCGACGAAAACGGGATGGTCAAGGAACCCAACGTCAATCCGATTTACGAGATGGTCGATCTGATGCAGGCCTCGCGCTCGTACCAGGCCAACCTCTCCGTCGCGCAGACCGCCAACAGCGCCGCGCTCCGCACCATCGATTTACTCAAATGATTCCCGTCATTGCGCCGCAGGGACTTCCCGATCTCGCGCCGATCAGTCCGGCCGAGACCAGCGCGCCCAATCCGAGCGGCTTTGGCCAGGTGATCGACCAGGTCAACGGGATTCTCGAAAAGGCCGATCAAATGGCTGCTGGTTATGCGCAGGGCAAAGTCGGCCTGACCGACGCGGTGCTCGCTTCCGAAAAAGCCGACACAACTTTCCAGGTCGTGATGGCAGTGCGCAACCGCGCGCTCGCCGCCTACCAGGAAATCATGAACCTCCAGGTGTAAGGCGGCGATGGATTCAATCAAGCAAACGCTCTCGAGCATCTTCGCCGCGATTGGCAAGTTTCGTGAGGCGAATCGGCAGCTCTTCAATCTGATTATCGGCGCCGTAATTCTCGCCGCAGCGATCGTTGGCGCGCTCTACATCATCGATCCCGGCGCGCCGGTGGTTCTGGCAACCAATCTCTCGCCCGCCGATCGCACCGCGCTCGCGCTCAGGCTGCGCCGCCACAAAATCGATTTCACGCTCGGCGCTGATTCGATCACCGTGCCGTCACATGAGTTGACCGACGCGCAGCGCGTACTCGACGGCAGTCCTGGATACTCCGGCGGCGCCGAGGACTTCACGCTTTTCGATCGCTCGACCATGGGCCAGAGCGACTTCGATGAGCAGGTCAATTATCAGCGCTCGCTGCAGGGCGAGCTCGAGCGCACGATCATGAATCTGCACGGCGTCGAAAGCGCGCGCGTGATGCTGGCGCTGGGACGCCCCTCGCCATTTGCGCTGGGACCCTCGGACGCCGATCGCGCCTCCGTGATGCTCACGACCTCGCCCGGCGCGATGATCGATCAGACGATGGCGAGCGCGATTGCGCACCTGGTCGCGAGCTCCGTGCGCGGACTCACTCCCGACAACGTTACCGTTACTGGCAACGACGGCGTGATGCTCTATCCGCCTCAGCACGACGGAGAGCTGGCCGAGGCTGTGCGCCTGCGCAACGACATCGAACACCGCCTCGAAGAGAAGGTCGGCGGCCTGCTCGGGCGAATCATGGGCGACGATCGCTACGCGGTCCAGGTCGCAGTCGATATCGACACTTCGCGCGTCAGCAGTCACGACCAGCTCTACGGCAAAGGCGACCAGGCGATCCTGAGCGAGGAGCACTCGGTGACGCCGGCGGGTTCGCAGCCCGGCGGAATCCCGGGCCTCACTTCGAATCTCCCCGGTCCAGCGCCTGCTGCCGCCGCAAGTGCACAGCCATCGCCCGAAGCGACTTCGGCGGCCGATAAGACACAAACGCAAGTCCAGAACGCGGATCTCGCGCGCAAGGACATCGTCAATTACAAGCCCTCGAGCCGTGAGGTCGAAACCGTTACGGCACCTGTGCGGATCAAGCGCATCTCGGTCGCCGCGGTCCTCGACGGCACCTACGACGGCGGCAAGTTCAAGCCGCTGCCCGATGAGCGCCTGCACGCGATCCAGGGGCTGGTCGCGGCGGCAGTCGGCGCTGAGCTCGATCGCGGCGATACGGTTGATATTCAGAGCGCCGCGCTGTCGCTGCCTTACCTGCCGCCGGTTCCCAATCCGATCACAGAGATTCGCGCGCTGTTCGCGAACCCGACGCATCTTTATATCGCAGTCGGCGTCGCGCTCGCCCTGTTCGTCCTGATGATTTGGATGGTCAAGCGCGTGCTGGCGGGTCTCTTCAGCGGGCGTAAAAAAGAAGTCAGCGAGCCCGCGCCCAAGGCGGCCCAGATCGCAGCCAAGGAGCCTCCGCAGACCGATCGTCCCGCATCTCGTCCTGAGTCAGCTCCCGCACCGGCGGCGCCAGAACCTGCCGCCCCGCAGAAGAAAAGCGAGCTCGAAGAGGTTCGCACCAAGATCAACGAAGAAGTTGGCCGCAATCCCGAAGCCGCGGCTGACATCCTGCGCAAGTGGCTCGCCGAAGCGCAGGCCAACGGCAACGGTGAGCATCCGGCGGCATAACTATGAGCACTGCACAGTCATATCGATTCCCCACTCTTTCCGAGTTCGATCCGGCGGTTCTCTCGCTCGGCATCCGCTCGCGATCCCGCGCTGACGAGACCGCGGTCGCCGATGCGATCACGCGGGGCTACGCCGAAGGCCGCGAACGCGGCGAGACTGAAGTTGCCGCCGCCGTCTCATCGGCGCGTGAAAACGGCTTTCGCGAAGGCCTCGCCTCAGGCCACGAGGAAGGTCGCGTCGAGATGCTGCGGACCGCGGAAGCTCTAGGCGCGGCGCTCGCCGAGTTCAACGAACAGCGCGCGACGCTCAGCCACGAATGCGAACAGTTCTGTGTCGATCTCGCGCTCGCGATCGTGACGCGCATCGTCGATGAGAGTCCGGTCCGTGCCGAATTCGTTACACGCGAAGTTTCAAAAGCGCTCAAGCTGCTGGCTCCCGAGCCGGCTACCGAAATTCACCTGAATCCCGATGACCACAAGTTAGCTAAGGACGCCTTTGCCGGTCTGCCGCTCAAGGACGACGCGACTCTCAGTCCGGGACATGTTCGTGTCGAGGCCGGCAGGTTGCTCGTCGAGGCAGGCATCGAACCTGCTCTTGAGCAGATTAAATCCGCGGTCCTGGAAGTGAAGAAACAGCGGACTCTGGCGCGCGCTGCGAAAACTGCGACGAAGACCAGGACGCGAACGAAGAAGTAATGTTCGATTCGTCTTCATATATCGACGCGATTGCGCCGGTGAACTTTCCAGCCTGCGGGCGGCTGACGCGCTCGGTCGGGCTGCTGCTCGAAGCCACCGGTCCCGATCTTCCGGTCGGCACGCTCGTCGCGGTGAAGGATCGCAAGAGCGTGGTCACTTGCGAGGTCGTGGGCTTTCGTGACGATCGCCTGCTGCTGCTCGCAATCGATGAGGCGCGCGACCTCGCGCCCGAGAGCCTCGTGATGCCACTCCATCTGACGTTCCGCGTCGGCCCCTGGGTATTGGGCCGGGTGCTCGACGGTCTCGGCCGCGCGCTCGATGGACAGCCGGTTCCCGATGAAGGCGAACAAATCGAATTGCAGCCGCCCGCACTTGATCCGATGTCGCGCGGACTGACCGAGACTCCGCTCGACGTGGGCGTCCGCGCGGTTAACGGATTGTTGACACTCGGCGTGGGTCAGAAGATCGGCGTCTTCGCGATGCCGGGCGTCGGCAAGAGCATGCTGCTCGGCATGATGGCGCGCGGCACTTCGGCCGACGTCAATGTGATCGCTCTCATCGGCGAGCGCGGCCGCGAAGCGCGCGAATTCATCGAAGATATTCTCGGGCCCGAGGGCCTGTGCCGCTCGGTCGTGATCGTCGTCGCCAGCGACATGCCCGCGCCGATGCGTATCAAGGGCGCGTTCCTCGCCACCGCGATCGCCGCCTACCTGCGCCGCGAAGGCAACAACGTGCTGCTCCTGATGGACAGCCTGACGCGCGTCGCGATGGCGCAGCGCGAGGTTGGCCTCGCCAGCGGCGAGCCGCCGACCGCGCGCGGCTATCCGCCTTCGGTCTTCGCGGTGATCCCGAAGCTGGTCGAGCAGGCCGGCATCGCAAACGGCGCCGGCAGTATCACCGGGATCTACACCGTGCTGCTTCACGAAGAGAACGATCCGATCGGCGAGCTCGCCAAGTCGGTGCTCGATGGGCACATCACGCTGAATCGCGATCTCGCCAGCCGCGCCCATTTCCCCGCCATCGACGCGCTCAACTCCGTGTCACGCGTCGCGCAGCGCGTCTGCGCCGCTGAGCATACCGCGGCGCGCCAGCGTTTCGTCGAACTCTATGCGCGATGGCGCGACGCCGAGGAGCTGATTGCGCTCGGCACTTACCATCCCGGCTCCGATCGCCGCACCGACGAAGCCGTCGCCTATCACGAAAAACTCGAAAGCTTCCTCAAGCAGGACGCCGGTGAACGCGTGACGCTCGCTGACAGCGTACGCCAACTGGCAGAGGCGATTTCATAATGACCCGCGAAGAATTGCTCGGCCAGCTAATCCGGATGCGCGAGCTGCAGCTGAAGGGCCAGACTGCCGAGCTTAAATCCCGCAATGGAGTGCTCGCTAACATCGAGCGTGCGCTCGACCAGGTGCAATCGGCAGCGGTCGATTCGATCGGCTCCGTCGCCCATCTGCGCGATCTCGGCGCGCTCGGCGACATGCGTCTCGGCTACAAGCGGCTCGCGGCCACGGTTCAGGACCAGGTCCGCACGCTTGCTAACAAAGTGATTCACTCGCGCAAGCTGACCGATGCCGCCCGTGACGCGGTCGCCGACATCAAACGCGCGCGCGACCAGGAGCAGGAGCGATCGCTCGAAAACGAAGCCGAGCATTTCTTCTCCTGGCAGTCCGACTCCAAGAGGGAGCGCTAAGGCAATGCCGGTGCAGGCCAAGAACGGATTCGCGGCGCTGTTGTCGAGCGACGATCTCCCGAGCGCGGGCGTCCAACCCAGCTCGAAGGACGATTCCGACAAAACTGATTTCGGCGCCGCACTCGGCGGCCTGGTTGCCGCGATGTTCGCCTCGGCGCCATCCGATCCGGCCACAGCCAGGAAGACCGGCGCCGCGTCTGCGATCGACGAGACGAGCACGGTTATCAACGACACAAATTCGCATAGAGCCGCGGCGACGCCGGTGTCTACACTGACCTCCAATGAGATCAGCAGCCCGGCGCTTGCCGCTTTGTTTGAGTCCACCTTCGGCAGCGCGCTAAGCGACCCCAACGCCGCAAAGAGCACCGGCCATTCGACGGCCAAGACCGCGAGCGATCCGAGCGCAACGCCGCAACTTCACGCAACAGATCGATCGGTCGCTCCTGCCGCCCTGTCGGATTCCGCCTCTGCCCCGGGGCTTCCGCAGGCCAAACCCGCCGCGGCGACGGTCGCCGACGCGGACCCGGCATCGACTGAATCCCTGTCGATGACCGCTGCCGATGCGCCCGCGGCGGCGGTCTCAATCAAAATTGAAAAGACTCCCGCTGCTGCATTTCCACAGCACGATTCTGCGCCGTCGCAGACTGCTTCGCACGATCAGCACACCGACGTTGCGCCAGCGGCCAGCGCCCCGGGCTTCGAACACGCGGCCTCGCTTTTCACCTCCAGCGCTGCGCCGGCGGCGGCGGCATCGCAGCCACAGCCGGAAGAAGGTGGTCCTCGCGACAGCGCGACGGTCGCCAAATCCAGCGGCGCGGATGCTTCGACTTTGAATACCTCCGCGAAAGATACGGGCGCCCCGGTTGCCCAGCCCGCGACGAGCGCCAGCATGAACGCGCCGGTCTCCGCTCCGATCCAGATCGCGGCGCGGGCCGCGAGCGCGTATCGGGAAGCGTCGGCGGCAATCGCCCCGACCAAGACTCAGCCAACGACTCGGCGCAGCGATCAGATCGTCGATACGGTCGGATCGCCGCAGACCTCGTCCGCATCCGACGCCGCGGCGCCCAAGGTCGCCGAGGCCGCGCAGATTCGGCAGATTCTCGACGCCGTGAGCAATGCGCCCGCAGCGCGCGTCGCCAACGTGAAAGTCGATCTCGCCGACGGCCAGTCGGCGCAGGCCATGGTGCGCGAGCGCGCCGGCAACGTTGACGTGAAGATTATCGCCCCGGGCGCCGATTCTGCCCGCCACATCTCCGGCGAGGTTGATTCGCTGCGCAGCGCACTCGAAGGCGCGGGTCTTCATCTCGGCCATTCAGAGGTCAGTTACCAGGGCAATTCGGGGGAGCGGGGCCGCGAGCAACGCGAGACCGCTCAGGATTCGAATCGGCCAGCGAACCAATCGAACGAAGTTTTCACCCTTACCGAGGTAAACGAATGAGCACCACGACGGATATCAGCAGCCTCGCTCCGACCAACACTAACAGCGAGTTATCCTCGATGCCGACGCTGAGCGCGGGCGACTTCATGCAGATCCTGGTGGCGGAGTTCCAGAACCAGGATCCGACCGATCCGACCGATCCCACCACCTACGCGACGCAGTTGGTCGATTTCGCCAACCTCGGGCAGCTTCAGAACATCGACACCGCCGTGCAGCCGTCCAACTCGACCAGCCTGATGCAGGCGGCCTCGGCCTTCATCGGGCGCGAGGTGGTCACGCCCGGCAGCAGCATCGGCGTGCAGTCAGGCGCCGCCACTTCGATTGCCTTCGCGCCGAGCGCGACCGATTCCTACACCGCGCTGATCGCCAACGCTGCCGGCCAGCAGGTCGCCGCGGTGTCGCTGGGCCAGCTTCAGGCCGGAAGCTCGCAGAGCTTCACCTGGAAGCCCAGCTCGTCGATTGCCGATGGCAGCTACACGGTCAATATCGTTGGCGCCCAGGCCGGCGCGCAGAGCGGACTTCTGGAACAGGGCGTCGTGCAGAACGTCTCGATGACCAGCAGCGGCGTAAACCTCAATCTCGGCAACCTCGTGATTCCTGAGACCGCGATCGCCGAAGTCGCGCAACCGACCAATTGAATTTAGGGAGACACTAAGATGGCTGGCGATTCACTTTCAGTTACCGAAACCGGATTGCAGGCGGTCGACACCGCGATGCAGGCGGTCAGCGACAACCTGGCCAACGCCCAGACCACCGGCTTCAACGCCGAGAGCGTCGATTTCGGCACGCTGCTCGGCGAGTTCGTGGGCGGCAGCCCGCTCGGCGGCGGCGTCACGGTCACGGGCATCACGCGCGATTTCTCGCAGGGCGCGATCGTGCAGAGCAACTCGCCGACCGATCTTGCGATCCAGGGCAACGGCTTCTTCGTCTTCAAGGACAGCTCGGGCAACACAGGGTTTTCCCGCAACGGCGGCTTCAGTATCGGCAACAACGGCGACCTGCTCTCGTTCAATGGCGCCCAGGTGATGGGCTACTCGGTCAATTCATCGGGCCAATCGAGCGGCGTGTTGGGTACGATCGTGATTCCGCAGGGCGTTCTCGCCCCGACCGCGACTACTCAGGCGGCGATCACGGGCAACTTCGACGCCGGCTCGCCGACGATTGCCGGGCCAATCAATCCCGCCGATCCCACGACCTACAGCACTTCGGTCAGCGTCCAGGCCTTCGACAGCCTCGGCAACTCGCATGTGCTGACATTTTATTTTCAGAACTCAGGACCGAGCGGCGCCACGCCGCCGACCGAACAGTGGAACTGGACCGCGACTCTCGACGGCAGCACCACCGGCCTCGCCAACAACAGCGGATCTATAACGTTCGACTCGGCCGGCGCCCTGGTGAGCGGCGGTATCCCGCCGAGCCCTTTGACCGCGACCCTCTCCAGCGCCGCGCCCATGTCGGTGGCGCTCAATTTCGGTGCCCTCACTCAGTTCAACGGCGCTTCCGCTGCGACTGGCACCGCCGACGGCAACGCGGTCGGAAATCCGGTGGGCGTGCAGGTCTCGAACAACGGCCTCATCAGCGAGTCCTACTCCAACGGCCAGACCGTGGACGTCGGCCAGGTGGCGATCGCCACCTTCCAGGCCAACCAGGGTCTTCAGTTGACCAATAGTGGAGTCTATGAACAGACCCAGGCCTCGGGTCCGGCGACCATCGCAACCGCCGGTGCGGGCTCGGCCGGAACGATTGAAGCGAGCGCGCTCGAGAGTTCCAACGTCGATACCACCAGCCAGCTCGTCCAGCTCGTCGTCCTCCAGCGTAACTTCCAGTCAAACGCCAAGGCGCTGCAGACCGAAGACAACATCCTCGGCACCTTGATGCAGCTCCAGACCACGTAACTCAAGGGGGTAACCAAAAGTCATCATGAATAAGATGATTATCATGGGTGGCGCAGCGCTGGTTCTGATCGGCGGCGGCGGCGGCGCCTACTACAAGTTCATGCGCAAACCGGCCGCGGTTCATCAGAGGCTGGCCAAACCCGCGCCAACTCCCGCGCCGAAAGTCGCCTACGTCGAGGTCAAGGAAATCACCCTGCGCCTGGCCGACACCGACGTCGAGCATTACATGAAAATCACCCCGGTGCTGGCGGTGCGCGTGGCCAAGGCCGACGACCTCAACGAGAAGATGCCGATCGTCCGCGATCGTATCAACGCCATCACCTCGGCCCGCACCTCGGTTGAGCTCGCCACCCCCGCCGGCCAGCAGAAACTCAAACACGACCTGCTCGGCGCGCTGCAGGGCGACTTCAAGGATGACGTCGTCGATATCTACTTCGACGGCTACCTGGTCGAATGAAGCGCTGCAAAATCATCGCTGCGGTAGGCGCTGCGGCCGGCCTGCTCGCGATCGGCAGTCCCGCCTGGGCGCTCGATTTCGCGATCAATGGCGGCGAGCGCGGCGCGGGTCCACTCGAGCTGGCGGCGCTGCTGACGCTGGTCACACTCGCGCCGGCGGTGCTGGTGCTGCTGACCTCGTTCACTCGCATCGTGATTGTCTTATCGCTGCTGCGCCAGGCGCTCGGCCTGCAGCAGACGCCACCTAACATCGTGATTACAGGACTCGCGCTCTTCCTCTCGATGCTGGTGATGGCGCCAACGTGGAGCAAGATCCAGAGCACGGCGGTCGAGCCCTACATGGCCGGCAAAATCGCACCGGCGGCGGCGGCCGAAGCAGCCGAAGGTCCGCTGCGCGATTTCATGTTGCGTCAGACGCGCGTCGAAGACGTGGACATGGCGCGCAATCTTCTCGCCAAGGCGCACGTCGAGGTCGACCGCGCCGTTGCAGCCAGGGATCTCCCCTTCTACGCGATCGTTCCCGCGTTCGTGTCGAGTGAGCTGACCTCGGCGTTTCGCGTCGGCTTTCTGATTTATCTGCCGTTTCTCGTGATCGATCTGGTCATATCTGCCGTGCTGATGGCACTCGGCATGTTCATGCTGCCGCCGACCGTCGTGTCGATTCCGCTCAAGCTTCTGATTTTCGTGCTGGCCTCCGGGTGGCCGCTGCTGCTCGGCAATCTCGCTGGGAGCTTCTCTTAGGAGGCATGCAATGACGCCGGCACTCGCATCCGACATGTTCCGCATGACGCTGATGATCGCAATTCAGATCGGCGCGCCGTTGCTGATCACGATGACGCTGGTTGCGGTGGTGTTCGGCGTCATCCAGGCGGCGACCCAGGTCCAGGACGCGAGCGTGTCCTTCGCGCCCAAGCTGATCGCGGCGATCTCGGTCATCTGGTTTGGCGCGCCGTGGATGGCGTCGGTGCTCGAAGGCTTTATGCAGAAGGCGCTGACCGCGATTCCGTGGATGGTGGCGCGGTGAATTTCACGGTTGGCAACGATACCGCTCTTGCCTTCGGCCTGCTGTTCGCGCGCGCCGCGGGGCTGATGATGGCGCTGCCGCAGTTGCTCGGCGTCGCGGTGCCGATGAAAGTGCGCGCCGCGCTCGCGACGTTGCTGGCGGCCGCGCTGATGCCGCTCGCCTCGGTCTCGCTGCCCTCGGGCGGTGTGCTCGCGATCGCAATCCTCGTTATTCGCGAGCTCGTGATCGGCGCGACGATCTCATTTGCCGCCGCGATCGTCGTGGGCGCCGTGATAGCCGTGGGCGACGTCGCCGGTGCCTCGATGGAACTCAACAGCGGCGCCGTGCTGCGCGGCGACGTGCAGGCGCCCAACGTCCTGGCCGATGCGCTCGGAGTTATGACCGGCCTGCTGTTCTTTGTCGGCGGCTTCCATCGCGCACTGATATTGGCGCTGGGCCGCAGCCTGGCTGTCGTTCCGCTGGGAACGATCGCGATGCCGGATATTCACTCCCTGTTAGCACTGGGCGGGCGGATGTTCGAGATCGCGCTCGAAATTGGGCTCCCAGTGATGATCCCGATGTTCATCCTGTCGCTGTCGCAAGGCGTGATCGCGCGCCTCGCACCGCAATTGAACGTCCTGGTCGCGGCGCCCGCGGCGATGATCCTGGCGGGCCTCACGATTCTTGGGCTCGACGCGGTCGGCCTCGGCGCCGGAATCACGCGCGCGTGGGCCTTTGTAATTTCGCAGTCCAACGGATGGCTGCTAAATGGCTGACCGCGAAGAAAAAGTATTTCCCGCACTGCCGCAAAAGCGCGCCCGCGCCCGCGAGCAGGGCCAGGTCGCGCGCAGCCGCGACCTGACTTCGGCAGTCTCTTTCGGTATTGGAGTGCTGCTCGTCTGCGGCGCGACGCTCGTCCTCAGTCGACTGGTTCTCGGCGGCTTCCAGAGCCTGCTGGTCGCGACCGCGTCGGGCGATA